>Ga0315274_10000603_pt1 | contig 55951 bp, 49 predicted proteins | sample YL17G02_20_MG_FD_203700 | JGI IMG/M metagenome (GOLD analysis project Ga0315274, IMG submission 203700) | Sediment microbial communities from Yellowstone Lake, YNP, Wyoming, USA - YL17G02_20 | ecosystem: Environmental > Aquatic > Freshwater > Lake > Sediment | place: USA: Wyoming | collected...
CCTGCTCCTTGACGCTATACGGAAAACGGATGTGGTGGGGAGCGAAATGGGAGGTATCACTCAACACATCGGCGCGTATCAGGTCACCTTTAGCGGGAAGCCTATAACGTTCATAGACACCCCGGGGCACGAGTCGTTCACTGCTATGAGGGCTCGCGGCGCGCAGATCACAGATATAGCGGTGCTGGTGGTGGCTGCTGATGATGGTGTAATGCCCCAGACACTCGAAGCGCTTGACCATGCTCGTGAGGCGGAGGTCCCCGTGATCGTGGCCGTTAACAAGACGGACAAGCCGGACGCCGATCCTCACAGGACGCGGCAGCAGTTGTCCGAGAAGGGCCTCATCCCCGATGACTGGGGAGGCGACACGGTCTTCGTGGACGTCTCGGCAAAGGAAGGCACCAACATCGACCACCTGCTGGAGATGATCCTCCTGGTTGCCGAGATGCATGAGCTCAAGGCGAACCCGGACGCGGAGGCGAGCGGGGTAGTAGTTGAAGCAAAGCTGGAAAAAACGCGAGGGCCGGTGGCAACCATACTGGTGCAGCGTGGTACGGCCAGTATAGGTGACGTTGTTGCCGTGGGAACGGCCTGGGGACGGATACGCGCCATGTTCGACGACAGGGGGGAGGTGCTGGAAAGCGCAGGCCCATCGCAACCGGTGGAGGTGCTTGGGTTGTCCAGCCTGCCCATGGCCGGTGACGAGTTCAGGGTTGTCGAAGACGAGCGGAAAGCCCGGCAGATAACCGACCGGCGGAGGATGTTGAAAAAGATTGAGGAGCAGGGCGGCCCGAGGCATGTCTCGCTCGAAAACCTTTTTGAACGCATCAAAGAGGGTGAGATCAGCCAGCTCAAGGTCGTTTTGAAGGCCGACATGCAGGGTTCACTGGAAGCAGTAACGGACACTCTGGCGAAAATACCCGTGGAGGAGGTAAAGCTGGAAGTCATTCACAGCGGAGTGGGTGGAATCACCGAAACCGACATAATGCTCGCTTCCGCAAGCGACGCGATAGTGCTCGGGTTCAACGTCAGGCCAGACGGTAATGCCATAAAGGCCGCGGAGGCCGAGAGCGTGGACATAAGTACCTACCAGGTCATCTACAAGCTTACTGAGGACGTGGAGTCCGCCCTGATCGGGATGCTGGAACCGATCTACGAGGAGGAAGTGACCGGCAGGGTGGAGGCCAGGGAGACGTTCAGGGTCCCAGGTGCCGGAGTGATCGCGGGCTCATACGTCCTGGACGGGGAGATAACGCGGAACTCGCAGGTCAGGATAATCCGGGACGGCGTTGTAGTGCACGACGGGAGAGTCGCTTCCCTCAGAAGGTTCAAAGACGACGCCAAGACCGTTTCGGCAGGCTTTGAGTGCGGCGTGGGGCTGGAGGATTTCCAGGACATAAAGGAAGGCGACATCCTGGAGGCCTACATGATGCGCGAGGTGCCACGTTAACGGAGGTGACGTGCTGTTGCGGGAGGGCAGACGCCGCGGCCGTATCTGTCGCTTTTTCAATCCGCTCCCGGAGGGATCCATGAAGTTTTTCGTAGGTGTCGGAGGATACCGGCTGGACATGAGGCACTGCAACTCCTTGAAAGATAAAAGACAGCTGGTCAGGAGGATAACGGACAGGCTTGCTCGCGGGACGGGAATGGCTGCTGCTGAGGTGGGAGAAATCGATTACTGGAAGAGCTGCACGATGGCCGTGACCTGTGTGTCGTCTTCATACAACCTTTTGCAGAGTTCACTTGACGAAGCTCGCAAGAAGATCGAGTCGCTGGGTGTTGACGTCATCGAGCAGCAGCGATCGGTGTTCAACCCCGAAGATTGGATTGGATCGGAGACATGTCAAGGCGAATAGACAGGGTGGAGGGGGCATGCAGGGAGGAGATCTCCGAGATCCTTCAGCGAGATATCAAGGACCCGAGGGTCGGATTCGTCACCATCACCAGGGTAAAGGTCTCCGGTGACCTGCGCCACGCCCGGGTCTATATAAGCATCATGGGGAGTGAGGATGAGGTAGCCAGCTCCCTGGCCGGTCTTAAGAGCGCCAGGGGGTACCTGCGGCTGATGCTTGGCAAGAACCTCAGGCTCAAGTACCTTCCGGAGATAGAGTTCGTTCACGAGCATATTACCGAGGAAGCACTCAGGTTGAACGAGATAATGAAAAAGGAAATGGAGAGCCAGCCTGATGAAGGCCTCTAACGAGGAACGCGCGCGAGCAGCGCGGGTAATAGATGAGCAACGTTCAGCGGTGCTGCTGGCCCACGAGCACCCGGATGGAGATGCTGTGGGCTCGATGCTCGGGTTCGCCCTGATGCTGGAGAAAAAGGGGTACAGGGTCCAGTGCAGCTGGCCGGAACCCACCAGGCTGCCCGCCAAGTACGATTTTCTTCCTGGCATGATGCTGGTCACAGAGCCTGCGGACCTGCTGGGCGAGAACCTTGTCATGACCTTCGACTGCGCGAACCTCGAGAGAGTGGAGCCGTTCAAGAAGATTTGCAGCAGCGCTGACGAACTTATCAACTTTGACCATCATCCGGATAACACACTTTACGGAACCATAAACTTCGTTGAACCGAAAGCTGCCGCCACGTCGGAGATCGTGTATCTTCTGGCCGGTGAACTCGGTCTGGAGTTGAGTTTTGACACCGCCGTTTGCCTTTACACCGGAATCGTGACAGATACAGGCAGGTTCCAGTTCAGCAACACCTCCGCGACGACCATGCGCATTGCTTCCGAGATGATTGAGATGGGTGTGAATCCCAACCGGGTGTACGAGAACATCTACCAGAGCGACTCTATGCCTTACCTTCGCCTCATCGGCCGTACCATCGAGAATGCGGTATACCAGGATGACATAGGCCTTGTTTACAGCACGGTCACGCTTTCCGGGCTGGCGCAGTTCGGCGTGAGAATGGAGGAAGCTGAAGATTTGATCGACTGCCTGCGCGGCTTGAAGCAGCACCGCGTGGCCGCCCTGCTTAAAGAACTTCCAGACGGGAGGATAAGGGTCAGCCTTCGCTCGCGGATCGATATCGATATAGGAAAGATCGCACGAAAGCTCGGCGGCGGCGGACACAGGGTAGCGGCCGGCTACACTTCCGGTGCCGACAGATTCGAAGAGGTAGTTGCAGAGTTGAGAGGGGAGATATTCGCTGACGGACGGGATTCTGGTCGTTGACAAACCGAACGGCATGACATCAAGACAGGTTGTGGCGAGGGTCGGAGAGAAACTCGGTGAGAGTAAGGTCGGGCACACAGGGACCCTCGACCCGCTGGCTACGGGAGTGCTGGTAGTCTGCCTCGGAAGAGCCACGCTGCTTTCGCGTTATGTATCAGGGAGGCCGAAAGTCTACAGGCTGGTCGCGCTTCTCGGCATCGAGACCGACACCTACGACATCGATGGTCGGGTAACAGCCCGTGGAGAAGCAGGCAGGCTGGGTGCCGCGGACATAAAGCGGGAGATTAAAAGGTTCGAGGGTGAGATACTGCAGAAACCTCCGGCGTATTCAGCGGTAAAACACAGGGGAAAGCCGCTCTATTACTACGCGAGGCGTGGCATTACAGTGGAGCCCGGGTTGAGAGAGGTGAGTATCGACAGGATCGAGTTGACCTCGTTTTCCGTCACAGACAGCGGGCCGTTGGTCGGTATGGAGATCACCTGCGGTCCGGGCACGTACGTGAGAAGCTTTGTGCACGATCTCGGGCGTGAGCTTGGGTGCGGCGCATGCGTCCACGAACTGCGACGAATTCGTTCAGGTCGTTTCTCGGAAGAGAGCGCTGTCCGGTTAGACCTGATATTATCTATGGCTCCGGAAGAGGCGTTTTCGTCCCTGCTCAGCCTTGAGTGGTGTACAGATGAACTGCCCACCGTTGTGGCCACTGAGGAAGGTTCGAGGGCCGCGGCACTGGGCGCGCCGCTCCGTCTGGACCAGCTCTGCACCGGCCTGAAGCCGGTTGGGGTCGGGGAGGTGTTCCGCGTGCTTGACGGTGACAGGCGCTTACTCGCCCTGTACGGTCCGCCGAGATCAGGAGACGATACGGAGATTATTGGACGGCCTGTACGCGTTATCAGGCCGATGGCTGTCGGTGCTCTGTAAAGATGAAGTTGATCGAGGAAACAGATTCATTCGCAAAACGAGAAACAAGTTCTGTTGTGACCATCGGGGTGTTCGATGCGATACACCGCGGGCACCAGGCGATCATCTCGGAATGCGTTAGACTGGCTGGAGAGCGGGGGCTGCCCTCTCTGGTGCTCACTTTCGACCGTAACCCCCGCCAGGTTGTCTCCGGACAGTCGCCCTGCCTTATAACCCCGAGGCCCAAAAAGGTAGAGCTTATTGGGGCGATGGGGGTCGACTACCTTGTGGTGGTCGAATTCAGCAGGGAGTTCTCCTCGCTTTCTCCACAGCGTTTCTGCCACATGGTGCTGGGCGAACACCTGCGCGCCTGCGGTGTATGCGTGGGTGAGAACTTCCATTTCGGAGCCGGCGGAAGGGGAGACGTCGGGACGCTCGAGAAAGAGGGCGGAATGATTGGTTTTGACGTAACAGTTATCCCCCTTGTGTCAACAGAAGAAGGGCCGCTCTCGAGCACGCTGGTGCGTCAACTTATCAGCCGGGGCAAGGTCGAGCACGTTATGGCCGACCTGGGCAGGCCTTACACTATGACAGGAAGGGTGGTAACCGGCCATTCACGAGGTAAGGCGCTCGGGTTTCCCACCGCAAACATCAGGATGGAGAGCAACTACTGCATGCCTGCGGATGGCGTGTACGCCGGGAAGGCGTATGTTGGGGACAGGAAGTACCCCAGCGCTATAAACATAGGGGATAACCCGACATTCGGCGATGAGGAGGCCGCCGTCGAGGTTTTCCTGCTAGATTTTGATGACGAGATATACGGTGAATCGATGAAAGTTGAGTTCTTTCAGCGATTGAGAAGTGAGATCGCGTTCAAAAGTGATCGCGATCTCATCAACCAGATCACAGAAGACGTGCAAAAGGTCCGCTCGCTGATGTGTGATTCCACGGGCCTGTGATGTTTTATTAATCGAATTGTGCTATATTTACTGCATTCACAAAACAACAGGGAGACTAGATGCTGGGAACAGAAGAAAAAAAGGCTATTGTAGGGGAATACAGGCAGAACGAAAAAGACACGGGTTCGCCCGAGGTCCAGGTTGCCCTGCTGTCTCGCGAGATAAGTGACCTGACCGAACACATGAAGGTCCATAAAAAGGACCACAATTCGCGTAGAGGCCTTCTGATGAAGGTCGGACAGAGAAGGAGGTTGTTGAATTATCTGAAGAAAGAAGATATCGAACGATATCGCACTCTTATACAGAGGCTAGGGTTAAGAAGATAACGTGTTAACAGAGGACCCAACCTGTGACGATTAAGAATAATCGATGTTCAACTGGGGACTCATGTTAGGAGTACAGGGCTAAGGAGGCTCTTTTTATTATGGGTATAGTGTCAAAGGAAATTGAAATATTAGGCCGCAAGATCCGCATAGAGACCGGGAAGATGGCCAAGCAGGCGGACGGGGCGGTACTTGTGAGTTGCGAAGGAACATCCGTGCTCGCAACCGTTGTTGCCAGCACGGATGTCCGTGATATCGACTTCCTGCCCCTTACGGTGGACGTGGAAGAACGCATGTACGCTGCCGGTAAGATACCGGGAAGCTTTTTCAGACGGGAAGGGCGTCCGACCGAGACCGCGACGTTGACCTGTCGCATAATCGACCGGACACTGAGGCCGAACTTCGATAAGAACTTCCGCAACGAGATCCAGGTGGTTGTCACGGTCCTCAGCACGGACCTGGTGAACCCCCCGGACATGCTCGGGATCATCGGGGCGGCATCAGCATTGAGCCTCTCGAACATCCCGTTCCACGGGCCGCTGGCCGGCGTTAGAGTAGGCAGGATCAGTGGCGAGTGGGTAGTAAATCCGACTTTTCAGGAGCTCGAGGATTCGTCCATGAACCTGGTGGTCACGGGGAACCAGGAAGCGATACTGATGGTCGAAGCAGGCGCACGCGAGGTTACCGAGAGCGAGGCAATAGAAGGCCTGTCAGTCGCGCACAAGACAATCCAGGAACTGATCAGAGTCATCGACGAACTTGACCAGGAAGTTAGGCGCCAGGAAGGGGCAAAACCAAAGAAAGAGGTAATAGACGGAATAACGTCGTTCCTCGAGCCCCGGTACAGGGAAGTCGGTACCCGCCTGGTCGATGCTTACAAGCGGGAAGATGCCGGGGCCATCGAGGAGTGGACTTCAGCTTACGAGCAGGTTTCACGTGAGGCTGGTTCGGCCTTCCCGAATTCGGAGCGGAAGGTAGTTGGCATAATCTCGCGGATAACAGGAGCCACCACGTTGTACGAGTTGCTGGCCTCTGAGATCGAGCCAGAGATAGCCGATAAGATGGAGAAAGTACTGATTGACGCTTCCGTTCCTGGTCTCTACAAGTACCAGCGGTCGCTTATGCGGAAGGACTCGCGAAAGTCGCTGGGAGAACCTTATTTGAAGAAGTTCAGCGGGCTGCAGAGTGTTGTCAAGCAGGTGCTCGACAACCTTGAAAAGAAACTGCTGAGAAAGCAGGTGATCGAGCAAAGCCTGAGGCCCGACGGTCGCAAGCCTTTCGAGATAAGGAAACTGACCTGCGAGGTAGGGCTTCTGGGGAAGACGCACGGCTCCGCACTGTTCACCCGGGGCGAAACCCAGGTCCTAACCATAGCCACACTCGGGGCCCACGGCGAAAAGCAGATACTGGACGACCTTGGCATCGAGGAATACAAGAGGTTCATCCATCATTACAACTTCCCTCCTTACTCGAGCGGTGAAGCGAGGCCCATGAGGGGCCCACGGCGAAGGGAGATAGGGCACGGCGCACTGGCGGAAAGGGCCCTGGTTTCGGCGATGCCTGACGAAGAGACTTTCCCTTACACGACCAGGCTCGTATCCGAGGTACTGGAGTCCAACGGCTCCACGTCCATGGGTAGCGTCTGCGCCAGCAGCATGGCGTTAATGGATGCCGGTGTACCGCTCAAGGACGGGTCCGCGGTCGGTGGCATCGCGATGGGACTGATAATCGATGACGGGAAGTACGTGATCTTGAGCGATATTCAGGGGCTGGAGGACGCGATAGGCGACATGGACTTCAAGGTGGCCGGCACCGTGGATGGCATAACCGCACTTCAGATGGACATCAAGTGCCTGGGCGTTTCACCGGAGATCATGGAGGCTTCTCTGGAGCAGGCGAGGCAGGGCAGGTTTTTCATCATAAAGGCGATGTCGGATGCCATCGATAAGCCACGCCCGCAGATATCCCCGAACGCTCCAAAGATGCTCCAGATAACGATACCGGTTGACAAGATCGGTGAGATAATCGGACCGGGAGGTCGTAACATCAGAGGGATGATAGAGAAATACGACGTGGAGATCGACGTTGAGAACGATGGGCGCGTGTTTGTCTTCGGAAGGGACCAGGTAAAAGTCGAAAACGTCCGTCTCGACATAGAGCGAATTACCAGGGACCCGGAAGTCGGTGAGAAGTTCCTCGGGACCGTGGTAAAGACCACCAACTTCGGGGCCTTCGTGGAACTGGTACCCGGTCGTGACGGGCTTATACACATCTCAAAGCTCTCCCGGGAAAGGGTCGAACGCGTGGAGGATGTCGTGAATGTGGGCGACAGGGTGGAAGTAGAGATCGAGGCCATCGACAACCTGGGGCGCATAAACCTCAGGGCGATCAACCTGAAGCCGGAGAAGGCCTGACGGCGGCATGACCATCAATTGACCCTTGAAACCTGGTTGGCCTCCATGGGACCGGAGGAAATGAGCTTTAACAGGACTGAACTGGACTCTAAGATACGCGTTGTGACCGAACGCATCCCGGAGGTCAGGTCTGTTTCACTCGGGGTGTCTATTGATACCGGGTCAAGGGACGAGAACGAAAACGAGCGCGGGCTGACTCATTTCATCGAGCACCTCCTCTTCAAGGGAACCCCTGACATGAACGCGAAGCAGATTGCAGAAGCGTTCGATTTCATGGGTGCTGATCTTAACGCCGCCACGGGTAGGGAATTCACGTCGATCTATTCAAGGGTGGTAGATCAGCACCTTCCAAGAGCGGTCGAGATAATAATGGACATGGCACAGCGGCCGCTGATGGATGATGGAGACATCAACTCGGAGCGGCAGGTTCTGTTGGAAGAGGTCGCGATGCACATGGACTCGCCAGACGAGCTGGTGCACGACCACCTTGCACAAACACTGTGGGGCGATCACCCTCTTGGCCACATGGTGCTTGGCGACGCCAGGGTGGTAAGTGAGGTTTCCAGGGAGAAGCTTCTCGAGTTCAGATCGCAACGTTACATCGCATCCAGGATAGTGATAGCAGCCGCGGGCTCAGTTGACCATGATAAGCTTTGTGACCTCATCTCGAAGAATACAGGGGCGATGCAGGCGGGAGGGCCGACTCTGCGCGATAATGCCCTTCCGGGCCCCGCTACCGGGAAGCACATTTTCTTCCGTGAGACAGAACAGGCCCACATCTGCATCGGCTCTAAAGGGATTCCCAGAAAACACCCGGAGCGTTTTACGCTTGCCGTAATGGACAATATCCTTGGAGGCAGCATGAGCAGCAGGCTGTTCCAGAGCATAAGGGAGGAAAAAGGCCTCGCCTACTCCATATACTCCTATCACGGCATGTTCCTGGGGATGGGCATGGTAGGCGTCTACTGCGGCACACAGCCTGGTCAGGCCCAGAAGGTGATCGAACTGATTGAAGATGAACTGGTCCTTGCGCGTGAAAAAGGATTTACCCGGGAAGAGCTTGGCCGGGCCAAGAACCACATCGAGGGCTCTCTGCTCATCAGCCTGGAGGACAGCGGAAACAGGATGAGCAGGCTTTCCAAGGCCGAGCTGGCACGTGATGAACACATGACCGTTGATCAGCTGATCGAGCGGGTGAGAAAGGTAACGCTCGATGACCTGAACAGGGTTTTCAGCGATACCTGGGGCAGCACCAACGCCAGCCTGGCCGTGGTCGGGCCTTTCGAAGAAGATTCACTTTCATTATCGGGCCGGATATAAGCCAGGAGGTTCCCCTGATGATAAATGTGGCTGTAGCCGGGGCAATGGGGAGAATGGGACGAGAGGTCTGTAAGGCGGTTCTGGGCGACCCTGAACTCGAACTGGCCGGCGCCATAGACACAGCGGCAGCCGGGCTTAAGAGTCCTCCAGTCGTCGAGAATACGCAGACCGTCGTTAAAGCTGATATGTCCAGCCTGTCCGCGGATGATATCGATGTCCTCGTTGATTTCACGGACGCGGAAGCCGCTGTTCGAAACATCGAATGGGCCCTGCAAAACGGGATAAACGCGGTGGTCGGGACTACCGGGATCCCAACATTGGAGCTGAAGCGTATCGCACGAATGGCGGAAAGCGGGGACTCAAACGTGTTGATAGTATCGAATTTCGCTCTCGGTGCGGCACTGATGATGAAGTTTTCCGAGATGGCCGCAAGGGTGTTCGACCAGTGTGAGATCATCGAGCTGCACCACCGTGGCAAGCGAGATGCCCCAAGCGGCACGGCTATCGCGACGGCGGAACTTGTGGCCGGGGCGATCAAAGAGGACGAACCGCTTCGACCAGTTGAAAGCGTGGTGACGGGTTCCCGGGGAGGCGATATCGGGCCGGTCAGGATACACAGCGTGCGCCTTGACGGGCTTGTGGCCCACCAGGAGGTCCTATTCGGCTCGCAGGGACAGACGCTTTCGATAAGGCATGACACTACAGATCGAACCTGCTTCATGCCCGGGGTCCTGCTGGCGGTGAAGGTGGTAAAGGGGCTCCCCCCGGGGATGACAGTCGGACTGGAGACTTTACTGGACCTGTAGCGAATCCGGCCGCGGGTAGAAGCAGGGAAACATACTTTCCGTTATTAAGCCACTCAGTTTTCCCGTAAAGGTACGATTCCGCATTGAAAGAATTATTGTTATTAGGAGGGAGGGGATTTGGCGCGTCATAAGGGAGGGTCGGACAAGTCCAGAAAGAAGAAAAAGGCGGGCAGTAGCAGGGGAGGGTCGGCGCACGAACGCCGCGGGTCTTCTACAAAGCTAGAAAAGGAAGAGCGCGAGAAGTTAACTCCCGGCCGCAGGCGCGCGGTCTTTGCGGCGATGTTCTTTGCGCTGGGCGTTTTTACCGCGTTATGTATACTGTCTCCTTCGAGCGCCGGTATAGTCGGAAGAGGTGTCAGGAACGGCCTTGCATGGCTGCTGGGTATCGGCAGGTTCGCGTTACCAGTTGTGTTGTTCACGTGTGCGGCCCTTGTATTCGTCAAGAAGCCTGAAGTGCGTACCGGGGTGCTGGCTATCGGAATACTCATCATGGCTGTAGCGATACTTGCCATGCTGCAGATTCCGGTGCCTCCCGGTGAGATGTTCGCCGCGAGCAGGCTGACAATGGGCGGGGGAGGGGGTCTGGTGGGAGCGATAATCGCCTGGCCCCTGGTCAAGCTGACCGGAAGGATCGGCGCCTACGTATTCATGTTCGCCGCGCTTTTTACCGGCCTTGTACTTGCGTTTGAAGAGCAGCTTATCGGAATCTGGCGCCGCTTCAGGGAAAAGCGGGCCGCCCCCCAGGCTGTAAAGCCGGTGGAGGGGGAAAAGCGAACACCGCAAAAACCCACCGCCGCGGCTGAAATACCGGCCAGCGTGTATCCCGCAGCTCCGGTACCGGCTGTCGCCGTCGAGGAAGAAGCAGGCGGGCAGTTGGCCATCAAGGTGAAGACCACGCGGACTGGAAAGTATAAGCTGCCGCCGACCTCCCTACTGAACCAGGGCCAGGTAAAGGCTTTCTCAAAGAAGAGCAACGAGGAGCGTAAGAAGACAATCGAGCAGACACTACAAAGCATGGACGTTGACGCGCGGGTGGTGAAAGTCTCCAAAGGCCCGACTGTCTCGCTTTTCGAGGTCGAGGTGGGCACCGGTGAAAAGGTAAGGAGGGTAACTGAACTGGAGCAGGACATCGCCTACGCTCTCGGGTCGCCGGACATCCGTATCTATTCCCCGATACCCGGCAGGCAGGCTATCGGGATCGAGGTCCCGAACCACATACGCGATACCGTCTTGCTTGGGGACATCGTAGACAAATTCGAGCCGTCCGCCAGCCACAACCTGCTGACTGTAGCGGTCGGTAAAGACATGTCCGGAAGTCCGGTACTGCTTGACCTTGCTCAACTGCCGCATCTTCTTCTTGCCGGCTCGACAGGAGCCGGAAAATCATGCCTCATAAACGCCCTGGTGTCCTGCCTGCTTTTCAGGTGCAGGCCCGATCAACTGAAGTTCATCATGATCGACCCAAAGTACGTGGAGTTCACCTGGTACAACGGCCTTCCACACCTCCTTTGCGAAGTTATCAATGAGCCGGAACCGGCAGCAAAGGCTCTGCTGTGGGCGGTCCGGGAGATGGACGTGCGCTACCGGGAGCTGCAGAGGCACAGGGTCGTTCACATCGACGACTACAACATTCTCGCGGAGAAGGACAGCGAGATCGAACTGATGCCGAAGGTAGTGATCGTCATAGACGAGCTTGGAGACCTGATGATAGTAGCCCGGAGGGAGGTCGAGGATTCGATAACCCGCCTGACAGCGAAGGCCCGGGCCGTCGGGATACACCTGGTCCTCGCCACTCAGAGGCCGTCGGTTGATGTGATCACCGGTGTGATAAAAAACAACATCACGGCGCGAATAGCTTTCCAGGTCGCAAGCAACGCCGATTCGCGCACCATACTGGGCACGAAGGGGGCCGAAAAACTGCTCGGAAAAGGGGACATGCTGTTCGACCCCGGCAACATCCCACAGCCTTTGCGCGTTCAGGGTGCACTTATACAGAAGAAGGAGATCGAGTTGCTAACATCTTACATAAGGGAGCAGAATGCCGACGCGTCCGATGGGATAGACCTCAATGAGGTCGAAGCCTCCGTGAGAAGGGAGATCGGCGGCCTGGACTCCCTGCTGGATGAAGCAGCCGAATTCGTGGTGTTCGCAGGTGAGGCCTCGGCATCCATGCTTCAAACCCACCTGCGGATCGGATACGCGCGGGCCCGAAGGATCGTAAACGAACTTGCGGACCTTGGCATCGTTGGGCCACACGAGGGCAGCAAGGCTCGTAAAGTTTTGCTCTCTCCTGACGATATAGAAGATTGGAAGAAGAGAAGAGGCGCGGATACCACCTGAGTTGCACTTTGGCACCCTAATTGATAACGTGTTTTAGGGCGGTTCGGTCAACTGCGGTCCTTGGAGTGCTGTATAGACGGTAGAAATATGGGGTTGGGAGGTCGGATTTGGCCAATCCGTTGACCCAGGAGATAGAAAAGATACTCGTTTCCGCCGTGGGTGAATTTATCGCGAAAGCCACGGTCAAGAAAAACTGTGAACTCATAGGTACCACGCCGGATAATCTATCACGACCTCAGCTGCCAGAGCTCGCCGCGAATATCGAGAAATCCGTCTCGTTCTTTTCTGGAAAAGAAACCGGGATCGAAGTGGCTGAAAGTATCAGGGAATTATCAGGGCGTTGAATTCGGAAAGTAGATATTGGTACGGATCACCAGCGTAAATAACAGGATCGTTCTTATAAGCATCGGCAGAGCGCTAATCGGGTTGGCAATATTTCTAGCACTTCTGTTGACCCTGACGGACCTCTCTACAGGGATGACACTACTGATAACGCTCTGTATCGTGGCCGCCCTCTTCATAATAGAACTGACAGTAGTCAGGCTGCTGCAATCGGCGTTCAGGAGTGCCCTGAAACCCGTCATACACTTTTCTCAGGCGCTGTCCAGGGGAGACCTCACCACTCATCTGGACAGAAACTCCACCGACGTGGTGGGTCAGCTGGTCGAGGCCCAGAACGCGATGGTAGACGGGCTGCGTGTAATCATCTCGAAGCTCTTCGAGGCTTCCAACCTGGTAAGTTCTACGGCAGAGGAACTGGCCTCCTCGTCCGAACAGGTCATAGCTTCCGCCCAGGAAGTCTCATCCACCGTGGAACAGATCTCGAAAGGCGCCGACGCGCAGGCCCGGAAGGTGGAGGAGACCTCTGAGATCACAAACGATATTGCGGAGATGGCCAAGAGTGTCGCCGAGCGGGCCAGGGTATCGGCTGAAACGGCCAGTGCGGCCAACGAGATAGCCAGGAAAGGCTCGAGGTCTGCGGAGGAGGCCGCGACCCGGATGACCGAGATGAGGTCATCTGTCGACGCGGTGACCACAATAATGCGAGGACTGGGCGACAGGTCGATGCAGATAGGGCTGATCGTTGATGTCATAACGAACATCGCTGACCAGACCAACATGCTTGCGCTCAACGCGGCTATCGAAGCCAGCAGGGCCGGTGAGCACGGGAGGGGCTTCGCGGTGGTCGCGGAGGAGGTCAGGGGACTGGCAGAGGAAAGCCGTAAGGCCGCCGACCAGATCTTGAAGATGATACGTGACACCGAGAGCGAGACCGAAAAAGCCTTGAAAGCGATGGAGGTCAGCCATGAAATCGTGGACGGCTCTTTACAGGTCATCCAGGCCACCCTTGAGGCTCTCACCGACGTTGCGGATATCGTCGATGAGGTCTCTACAGGGGCAGAGTCTGTCTACAGGGCCACCGAGGCCCAGAGGTCCGGCTCCGAGAGAGTGGTGGAGGCCGCCCACGAGATAGCTTCAATCGCAGAGGAAGCGGCCGCCGGCACCGACCAGGCTTCGGCAGCGGCAAACGAGCAGGCAGCTTCCATGCAAGAGATGAGGACCTCTATCCAGGAGTTGGCGCGCTTTTCAATCGAGATGAAGAGGCTTATGGATCGCTTCAGGATTTCAGCCGGGAAGTGAGGGATCTCAAGATGGCAGCACAGAACTATTCCTTTGATATCGTGAGCAAGGTAAACACAAACGAGCTTGAGAACGCCTTGAACCAATCACGTAAGGAGATCGACAACAGGTTTGACTTCAAGGGAACCGGGTCAAGGATAGAAGGTGGCAAGGATACCATCACGGTCTTTTCCGCGGACGAGTTCCACCTGAAGGCCATGATCGAGGTCATGGAGACACGCCTGGTCAGGCGTGATGTGCCGACAAAGGCCCTCTCTTGGCAACCGATGGGCGATGGCCCGAAAGGCACCGTAAAGCGCGAGGCGAAAATACTGGAGGGCATCGACCAGGACAAGGCCCGTGAGATAACAAAGTTCGTTAAGAACATCGACAAGAAGATAAACGTAACCGTACAGCAGGACCAGGTCCGCGTAAGCAGCAAGAGCAAGGACGCCCTGCAGGCCGTCTTGAAGGCCGTGAGGGAGCACGACTTCGGCTTACCTCTGCAGTACACGAACTACCGCTGATCCATGCAGAGCCGCATCGATCGCAACATCACACCTCCGTTAACAGGGAAAAGATACATGCTTATCACCCTGGGGTGTTTCAGGAACGAGGTGGAGTCGGACATAGCGAGAAGCGAGCTTGCCGCGATCGGAATGGAGGAGGTAAGAGAGCTCGAGTCGGCGCAAGTCGTCATAGTCAACACCTGTGGATTTATCCGGGAGGCGTGCGAAGAAGGGATCGACACTATCCTCGAGCTCGACCTTCGTGCCAGCGGCCCAGGGCGGCCTCCGATCCTTCTAATAGGATGTATGGGGCAGCGTTTTGGGGCCGACCTGCTTACCGGGATGGGTGAGGTCTCCGGCGTGCTCGGGGTTGACTGGAGGGATAACCTTTCGGAAGCCCTGCTGGCGATCTTCCAGGGCGGCAGGTTTCATCGTTCATCTGCGACGCCCTGCCCGGCCCAGACGGCACGCACCGTGGATTCTTCAAGTGGGGCGACCCTTTTTGTCAGGATAGCGGACGGCTGCGACAGGGCATGCCGTTTCTGTGCGATCCCTTCGATCAGAGGCCATTACAGGAGCCGCCACCCGGATGAGATATATGCCGAAATAGAGCGCCTCGCCGGAGACTCCGAGAGGGAGTTGGTCCTGCTTGCCCAGGACGTGACCTCTTACGGCCGCGACCTGCCTGGACAACCGGGCCTTGCGGAACTTGTTGGCCGCCTGGCAGGGATGAAGGCTGTAAGGTGGCTTCGTTTGCTTTATATGTCTCCGGAAGGGGTCACCCAGGAACTGGTCTCCGAGATGGTTGAGAATCCCGTGGTATGCGATTACTTCGACATCCCTTTCCAGCATGCTAGCAAAAGCGTCCTCAGGCGGATGGGAAGACCGGGAGACGTTGAACGGTACTGCGAGCTCATTGCTTCTATCAGGAGCCGTTCCCCTGGGGCTGCGCTGAGGACCACGGTAATGGTAGGGTATCCGGGGGAGACAGAGCAGGATTTCGAAGAACTCGTCAGGTTCGTGGAGAAGATCAGGTTCGATTGGCTTGGGGCTTTTCGCTACTCTCAAGAAGAGGGTACGAAGGCCGCCTTACTCGGCGGCAACGTACAGCCAGATATAGCCCGGGCGCGATATGATACAATTTTAAACTTGCAGGATGCTATAGAAGCGTCCCGGGTTCGACGGAGGATCGGGCGCGAGTTCGAATGCGTCATAGATGGCGAGTCGGACATTGCGGGATACGACCTCAGGGGGCGTTCGTACATGGAGGCCCCGGTAGTGGACGGCAGCATCTATATCAAGAGGGCTACCGCCGCCGGTGCGGTAGCGGCTCCTGGTGATTTCACAAAGGCAACGATAACCGGACAGGAGGGCCTCGACCTTGTCGGAGAAATCTAGCCAGGCAATAAGCACCGGTAAAACGGCGGTGATGACCGAGTGGTTGAACACGGCCAACTTCTTCACCGCGCTCCGGGTCTTGCTTGCTCCAGTGATAGTCCTGCTTCTGCTTTATAAGGGAAGGTTGCCGTATAACGTGTCTGTGTCGCTTGTGACCGGCCTCGTTTTTATAGCGGCAGCACTTACCGACAAAGCGGACGGTTACTTCGCGCGCAGGAAAAACCAGGTCACCAGGATCGGGGAGTTCCTCGACCCCATGGCGGACAAGCTTCTGATGCTCCCGGTGATGGTGGCTCTCTGGTATGTCAAGCCACCGAGGCTGGCTCTGTGGGTCGTGCTGGTGGTTGTCGCAAGGGAGTTGTTGATATCGGCTATAAGAATAGTCGGAGCCCGGAGATCCATATCGTTTACGGCAAGCTGGTCGGGAAAGATCAAGATGTTTTCTCAGATTGTGGTTGTCAGCGTGTTGATATTCTTCCCGGAAAGCTATAACGACACTGCAGTCCTGGTGCTGGTATACCTCATGGTGGCGATCACCGTATACTCCGGCGTCGACTACCTCATGCGCGCCAGGAAAGAGATATTCAACCGTCCAGCAGGTAAAGCGCCGGCTTCATGATGGAAGACGCCCCGGCGCGCGTATCCGTCTTGACCGTTGGTGACGAGCTGCTCTGCGGTGAAACAAGAGACACAAACTTCCCTGTTATAGCCGAAGAGGTGTCCGGGCTCGGCCTTTCGGTTTTGAACCAGCAATCGGTCTCGGACGATACCGAAATCATATCCGCGGCGATACGTTACCTGTCAGGCACCGCAAACGTGATCATAATCACCGGGGGCCTGGGCCCGACCACTGACGATGTGACCCGTGAATCCGTGGCTCTCGCGACCGGGTGTGCACTTCAGATGAGGCAGGAGCTGGCCGGGGCCATACGATGCTTTTTCGAGTCACTCGGTCGTCCCATGTCTGAGGAGAACCTCAGGCAGGCTTACCTCCCCGAAGGTTCACTCGAAATACCTCCCGCGGGAGGAACCGCTCCCGGTTTCATGCTAGACCATGACAACACCCTGATAATCGCCCTGCCCGGTGTGCCGCGCGAGATGGACTCGATGCTCCGCTCGCACGTGCTTCCCGAACTGGAGAAGAGGTTCACAGCGGGAGATGTCGTCATCACCCGCAGGATAATGACCTTCGGGGCGGGGGAATCTGACGTAGCAAACATGCTGGCTGACCTGACAGGCGACGGCGATGTCCGGTACGGCTTTCTGGCCATGGCCGGACAGGTAGAAGTAAAGCTCACGGTAAGGTCCTTATCGAGGCGCGAAGCGGGGCTGATACTTGACAGAGAAGAAGCGAAAGTCAGAAATCGCCTGGGACTGCTCGTCTACGGAGTTGAAGGCGAGACAATGGAGAAGGTGGTGGGGCGCCTTCTGCGCGATCAGGGGCTTACAGTCGCCGTCGCCGAGTCGTGTACCGCTGGAATGGTCGCTTCTCGGATTACAGATGTGCCCGGAAGTTCCGATTACTTCCTGGGAGGTGTCGTTTGCTACAGTGTGGATTCCAAGAGAAAGGTCCTCGAGATACCGGCTGAGCTGCTGTCTGAAGGTACGGTGTCAGGACCGGTAGCGGAAGCGATGGCTGAATCGGTGAGAAAGATTTTCGGCTCCGACATCGGTGTTTCCGTCACAGGTGTCGCGGGTCCGGCCGGTGACAGCGAGAAAACACCGGTAGGCACCGTTTGCATCGGCCTGTCGCACGCGGGCGGCATTGATTCCTGGGAAGTGAGGCTGCCCGGGAACCGGGATCTCATAAGAAACATAGCCTGGCTGGCGGCCCTTAATGTCGTCAGATTGCATGCTCAGCCGCCTGGCCGTTTCCCCGAACAACCCTCAGGGTCCTGGATCGCCGGTAGCAATAGGTGACGACTGATCAAAGATAATTACGACCTGTACCGCGCCTCATTGACACCCTCAGGCGAGGATGTTACTTTAGCAAAAGAGTTAACGATGCCTGTTTTAAGGGCATTATCTGAAAAGGGCGGCGATTTTCGCCGCTCATATTTGAATGGAAATAACATGAGTTACAAAGAGACTCTGAACCTTCCAAGCACGGATTTCCCCATGAAGGGAAACCTGGCGAAGCGGGAGCCGGAGATACAGAAATACTGGCACGAGATAGGGCTCTACCGGCGCATCCTTGAAAATGCACAGGGCCGCCCATATTTTATTCTCCACGACGGACCGCCGTACGCGAACGGTGACATCCACGTCGGCACCGCTTACAACAAGATAATCAAAGACATCATTATAAAGTACAAGACCATGCGTGGGTACAAGAGCCCCTACGTTCCAGGCTGGGATTGTCACGGCCAGCCGATAGAACACGAGGTCGAGAAGAGTCTGGGCGGCAAGGGTGACATCGGCCGTGTCGAGCTCCGCAGGAAATGCCGCGAGTACGCGATGAAGTTCGTCGAGCGCCAGGCCGAGCAATTCCAGCGCCTCGGGGTGCTTGGTGAATTCGACAACCCGTACCTGACCCTGGACCGTGCATATGAAGCTACGAACATAGAAGTTTTTGCCGAGCTTTACCGGAAAGGGCTCATATACCGCGGCAGGAAACCGATCCACTGGTGCACCAGTTGCGTCACCGCCCTGGCGGAAGCTGAAATCGAGTACGAGGACAAGGAATCGCACTCCATATACGTGAGGTTTCCGCTCTCCGACGAGTTCCCACCACTGACCCAATCAGGCAAGCCCGTGTCTGTCCTGATCTGGACCACCACTCCATGGACGCTTCCCGCCAACGTGGCAATAGCCCTCCACCCGCAGGTCGACTATACCGGGGTGGACACCGGCGAGGAGTACCTGATAATGGCCAGGCCGCTGGTTGAGTCGGTCATGGAGCAGCTCGAAATGAGTGGTTTTTCTATAACCGAAACGTTCAGGGGCTCCGAGATGGAAGGCCTGACGTGCAGGCATCCCTGGTTCGATTGGGGTTCCGTCATCGTGCTCGCGGATTACGTGACGCTCGACCAGGGGACCGGTTGTGTGCACACCGCCCCGGGGCACGGCCAGGAGGATTATCTGACCGGCCTGGAGTACGACCTTCCCTCACCCATGCCGGTGGACGACCTGGGGTATTTCACGAGCGAGGCCGGCCCGTTCGCCGGGATGAGCCTGGAGGAGGCCAACCCGAAGATAATCGAAGACCTAGCGCAGAGCGGCCTGCTCGTATCTTCAAGCACGGTAACGCACCAGTATCCTCACTGCTGGCGGTGCAAGCGGCCGGTCGTATTCAGGGCTACACCCCAGTGGTTCATAGCGCTCGACGCCAAGGTGGCAGAGCGAACGCTGCGAGAAGCCGCGTGTAAGACAATGCAGGAGGTAGACTGGATACCGGACTGGACGGTAAACCGAATAGGATCGATGGTAGAGAACAGGCCGGACTGGTGCATATCCCGCCAGCGCGCCTGGGGGGTCCCTCTCCCCATACTCTACTGCAGCAACTGCGACAGGGAACTCGTCACACCCGAGTCGCTGGAGGCGATCAGGTCAATGATAGAAAGGGAAGGGGCGGACGCCTGGTTCATACGGGACTCCGGGGACATACTTCCACACGGGACGTCATGCACGCACTGCGGCTCAAAATCATTCGTCAAGGAAAAAGACATCCTTGACGTCTGGTTCGAGTCCGGTGTGAGCCACCTGGCCGTACTAAGAGAACGGGATGAACTGCGCTGGCCTGCCGACCTTTACATCGAGGGAAGCGACCAGCACCGCGGCTGGTTCCAGTCCAGCCTGCTGGTGTCCGTGGGGTTCAGCGGGAAGCCACCTTACCGCGCTGTTCTGACGCACGGCTTCACAGTTGACGGCGAAGGCAGGAAGATGTCCAAGTCACTCGGCAACGCGATAGACCCACGTGAGGTATACAGCCGCTCAGGCGCGGAGATACTTCGCCTGTGGACGGCGACCACAGACTACAGCAGCGATATGCCGATATCACAGGAGATACTGAACCGGGTCACGGAGGCGTACCGACGGATTCGTAACACCGTCAGGTTCCTGCTCGGTAACACGTTCGATTTCGATCCTTTAGAGCACTCCGTTCCGGGTGCCGAAATGGAGGAGATCGATCGATGGATACTCTCGCGGCTGCAGAACCTGGTCAGAAAGATGACCGGCCTCATGGACAGTTACCTGTTCCACCAGGCGGTGCAGGCCCTGCACCTGTTCTGCACGATTGAGATCAGTTCGCTTTACCTGGACATCCTGAAAGACCGCCTCTATACATTCCCGGCGGATTCGCCGGCCCGCAGGTCGGCTCAGACTGCGTTGCACGAGATACTGCTGACTCTAACCGGCCTGATGGCTCCTGTACTTGCCCACACCGCGGAGGAGACATGGCTGTCGATCCCGGAGGGGATGAGGCCGACCGAGAGCGTCCACCTGACTTCCTGGCCCCGTGTAGAGGAAGCCCTGCTGGAGCCAGAACTCGAGCAGAAGTGGGGCAGGCTTCTTGAGATCCGTGAAGACGTGAATAGAAAAATTGAAGATGCCCGCCAGGAGAACGTCCTCGGAACGAGCCTGGAGGCGCTTGTGCGCATATTCGCAGACGGGGCCTCCCTTTCGCTCCTAAGGGAGATGGAAGCACAACTTCCCATGGTTTTCATCGTCTCGCAGGTCGAGGTCAGTGACCTCGCGGAGTTCAGGGGAGAAAGGCTCGATTCCGGAGATATCGAGGTCGAGGTAGAGCGAGCCTCAGGTGAGAAGTGTGAGAGGTGCTGGAACTACAGCCAGACGGTAGGGAAGGACGTTGACAATGCCCACGTCTGCGAGCGTTGCGTATCAGCCCTGGAGGCCATGAAGAATGCGCCATAGCCCGTCCAGGAGAAACCTGCTAGTTTTCCTTATAACCACTGCCGCAGTCATCGCGCTGGACCAGGTCATCAAGGCGCTGGTCGTCGGCTTCCTTGCTCCAGGCGAGTCGGTACAGGCCATACCGCATGTTCTTCGCATCACGAACCTCAACAACCCCGGGGCGGCTTTCGGCCTGCTGAAGGGGAGCGGCGGGGTAATATTCCTTAGCGCGATCGTTATCGTGGTCCTGTCACTGGTCTGGTTCTACAGGGCCCGCCACAAGAAAGGCCTGGTTTCCTTCATAGCGCTGGGCCTGATGATCGGTGGAGCCGTGAGCAACCTGGCAGACCGCGTGTTCAAGGGGAGCGTTGTCGACTACCTCGATTTCGGATGGTGGCCCGTTTTTAACGCCGCGGACGTGGCCATCGTCTGCGGTGTTATAATTATCCTGGTAGTGATGATAGTGGACCTCTACAGGGGCGAGGAGTATGACGGCTCCAGGCATGAGGGTCTAGAGCAAGAGGTGGAGTGACAGTTGCACCGGATACTGTTCCACGTGGGCGGGCTTAACATCTATTCCTACGGGGTGTTCCTTGCATTCGCGTTCATCGCCGCTACCATTGCCGCTCGATACCGTTTCAAGGAGCAGTACCGGAACCCTGACGTGATCCTGGACCTCGTTCTGGCAGCCGTGGTCGGTGGCATAGCGGGCGCAAGGATCTTCTATATCGTGGGCCACTGGTCCTACTACATGGCCCACAAGGGTGAGATATTCAAGATCAACATGGACGGCCTCGTGTTCTACGGCGGCCTGATCCTGGGGCTCGTGCTGGCGTTGATAGTCGGACGCCTCAGGCACCTGAAGTTCTGGACCACGATGGACCTGGCCGGCCTCACCCTGCCTCTCGCGCTGGCGTTCGGGAGGATAGGTTGCCTGCTCAACGGTTGCTGCTACGGGAAAAAGACGGGTATGCCATGGGGGATAACCTTCCCCGCGAGCTCCGGGCTTGTTGGGGCCCGCCACCCGACCCAGATATACGAGATGATACTCGACCTCATACTCTTCGGACTGCTGTGGTGGAAGAGGGACAGCTTCGAGAGAGACGGGACCATCTTCTGGCTGTTCGCGCTCGGATACGGGATTATCCGTTTCACCATGGAGTTCTTCCGCGAACACGCGGCCGCGAACGCGAACCTGACTTTCCAGCTCATGAGCATCGCTCTTATCCTGGCCGCGGGAATCGTACTGCTTTTCCGTTACCGACTGCTACCGGCCGCCGCCAGCGGGAGTGATATCATCTGATGGAAGGTCCCCGCGGAGAATCCGTGGTCGAGCCCGGTGATGCTGGAAAGAGGCTCGATGTCTTTATGTCTTCCCGTACAGGGCTTTCCAGAAACCGGGCTCAGCGTTTGATAGCATCCGGCGCGGTGCTGTTAGACGGAGAGCCGGCACGGAAAAACCTGGTGCTCGCGGAAGGCCGCAAGGTGTCGTGGGAGATCCCACCAGTTGAACCGGAGGAGGTGACCCCGCAGGACATCCCGCTGGATGTGGTCTACGAGGACGCTTCCGTGGCGGTGATCGACAAGCCTGCCGGTATGGTCATGTACCCCGGGCCGGGGCACCCATCAGACACCATGCTCAATGCCCTTCTGGCCCGCTATCCGGAGATTGAAGGGGTTGGTGGAAAAGGGCGCCCGGGTATATTCCACAGGCTCGACCGGAATACCTCCGGCCTGGTTGCTGTGGCTCGCACTGAGGAAGCTTACCAGAGCATGGTCAGGATGATGAAGCGGAGGGAGGTCGAGCGGCGGTACCTCGCCCTGGTGTCCGGAGATATACCGGCTGAACAGGGAACTATAGATGCTCCGATGGGCCGCAGCGATCGCAGCCGCAAGAAGATGGCCGTCAGGCAGTACGGGGGAAGGGAAGCTGTCAGCAGGTTCAGGGTGAGGGAAAGGTTTAAACAGGGATACAACCTGGTCGAGGTCACCCTGGAGACCGGCCGCACCCACCAGATAAGGGTCCATTTCTCCTACATGGGATATCCCGTGGCGGGCGACCCGGAGTATTTCAGGGGGCGGGGACGGAGAGAACTGGGCCTGGATCGGCAGTTCCTGCACGCTTTTCACCTGGCGTTCCCTCATCCGATATCCGGGGATGAGATGACCTTCAACTCTGAGTTGCCGGAAGACCTAGTGGACGTGCTCGACCGCCTCCGCTCAGGGGTCTAAGTTATGATTATTTGCCGCATTTGAGACCTGACCCCGGCTTGAATAAAAATATTACGGTTTGTAGACCTGACCCCGATCAGATAAGGCGTCCGACTATAGGGGCGATAGCGCGCAGCTTTTTCATCATCAGGTCAAACTGCTCTAGTGTGAGTGCCTGGGCCCCGTCGCACAGGGCCTGGTCCGGGTCGGGATGGACCTCGACCATCACCCCGTCCGCGCCGGAGGCGACAGCCGCCAGCGACATCGGTTCGACAAGGCTTGACCTTCCTGTGGCGTGGCAGGGATCAACCACTACAGGCAGATGGCTCAATTGCTTGATCACCGGAACGGCCGAGAGGTCAAGTGTGTTCCTGGTGAAACCCTCGAAAGTAGTTATGCCTCTCTCGCAGAGTATGATGTTCCTGTTGCCCTCGATGATCACGTACTCTGCCGCCAGGAGGAGGTCGTTGACGGTCGAACTCGGCCCCCTTTTCAACATGACCGGGTGGCCGCTCTTGCCGACTTCAGTCAACAGCACGAAATTCTGCATGTTCCTTGCGCCGACCTGAAGGATGTCTGCATAACGGCCGACCTGTTCGACGTTACGAGGGTCCGTCACCTCGGTAATCACAAGCAGTCCGGTCTCCTCGCGCGCTTCGGCGAGAAGCTTTAAGGCTTCTTCTCCCAGGCCCTGGAACGAGTAGGGTGATGTCCTTGGCTTGTACGCGCCGCCGCGGAGTATACATGCCCCGCTCTTCTTCACGCTCCTGGCGATCTGCGCAAGCTGCTCACGACTCTCGACGGCACACGGCCCCGCTATAACGATTACCTGTCTGCCGCCGATCCGAAGGCCATTGATCTCGATGACAGTATCGTCCGGGTGTGCCTCGCGTCCCGCGAACTTGTAGGGCTGCAGGATAGGGATTATCTTTTCGACACCCGGCATTCCCCTCATGTTCTCGACGACCCTGGTTTTGTCGTCTCCAACGATCCCGATCACGGTTTTTTGCACGCCGTATATAGGATGGGTGCGAAGTCCATAGGAGTGGACCTTGTCGACAACCGTCTGTATTTGCTCTTCGCTTGCTCCGGTGGACATCACTATGATCATGGCCAGGCCTTCCCCTTGAACGACACTGCTTCATGCTTGATGTGCACTCCCCGTCGCACATATTGCCGCCTAGAATATGTTATTCCTTTTACTACTGGCGTATCAATACGCGACCGGCAACCCGGGCGGTCGGCAGCCGGCCACGGGCTATTCAGGGTTCTGCTCCTGCCAGGTGAGGTTACCGTCATCGTCAAGGAAGGCGACCCCCGTGCTGCCTCCCACCCTTGAGATGCCGTGGTCATCCAGATACGAGGAAACCGTTCCTTTCAGCGCCTCCATCCTGGAGAGCATCTGTGAGACGCGCTTTTCCATGAGGAGGAGCTCGTCCACCGCTTCGCCGGCCTCCAGCCCCGGCGGTCCGGCGGAACCGGATTTCTTTGCGGGCTTCCTTATGCCTTCCCATGCGGGGCAGGCGTCGATATAGTCGCACCACGGGCAAAGAGGGTTCTTGCTGGGAGCGAAAGCCTCTTCATCGATGCCGTGCGAGACCCTCTCGATCTCGGCGAGCGCCTGTTCAATACGCTCGCGGGTTATAGAAAAGCTGTGACGGTGGTTCTGGAGCAGGTAATAGAAAGTCACCCGTTCCGGTGTTACTTCCCATATCTTCTCCGCGGCAATCTGGTAGATAGGCAGCTGAAGGTCCTCCTGGAGCCTCCTGGCAGGAGGGAGGCGCCGGTTGGTCTTGTAGTCTATTATCTCGAACCCACCGTCCTCGCTCTTGTCCAGGCGGTCTATCACGCCGCTCAGCTGGCATATCCCGATGTCTATCCTGAAACGGTATTCCAGCGCCGCCGGCATTCGGAATTCCGGAACATTGTTCCTGTAGAAGAGCCCCAGGATTGACCGGGCGTGATAGTAGTACTTTGCCTCCTCCTCGGGTGAGCTGAACCCTTCACCGACCCAGCAGTCCTCCAGGTGCCCGAGGAGCTCCTCGAGAGGGTAAGGGTCAGGGGTGGGGACGTCGTAGAACCACCTGAGGGCCTCGTGCAGGCTTTTTCCGAAGCTGAGCGCGGGGCTGGGCAGGAAAGGCCTCTTCTCCACATACTGGAACCGGTACTGCAGGGGGCAGTTCTGGTAAGTCGATATCGCGCTGTAGCTGAGAGCCATGCATACCTCCAATAATCGTGTATTCCTTATAGTATGATTATACAACCGCCCGGCCACACAGGCTGAAGTGATTCGGTGACATATGGCGTTGTGGCATGAAAATGCTCTGTCGCGGATGCGAGGATGCCGGGAATTTCGAAAGGAAATAGAGTAGCTCAAAAGAAGAATAATAGGGTCCGAGACTAGTCAGGGAGTTTTAGTTGCCTCCGAGGTTTACGCACCTTCATCTTCACACAGAATACTCAGTGCTGGACGGAGCATGCCGGATAGAGGAAGCCCTCGACCGCGCGGTCGAGTTGGGGATGGACTCACTGGCGATAACAGACCACGGGGTGATGTACGGCGCCCTGTCTTTCTACCAGAAAGCACTCGAAAAGGGGGTTCGCCCTATCATAGGCTCCGAGGTCTATGTCGCCCCCAGGGGTCGCCTGACCCGCGACGGAGGCCTCAATGAACAGCCTTTCCACCTGGTGCTTCTCGCGCGCAATAACGAGGGATATCAAAACCTGATGCGTATCGTCACACGTGGTTTCACCGAAGGATTTTACTACCGCCCGAGGGTTGATAAAGAGGTCCTGCAGGAACACTGCGGGGGGCTCATCGCGATGAGCGCGTGCCTTAAGGGGGAGATTCCCAGGTCGCTAAGGATGGGAGCCGTCGAAGAAGCGGAACACGCTGTAGATGAATACCTGCGCATATTCGGAGACGGGGACTTCTACATCGAGCTGATGGACCACGGCATCCCGGAGCAGGTCGAGTTAAACCCTCTCCTGGTTCAACTCGCCCGCAGGAAGGGTGTACCGCTGGTTGCTTCAAACGACGTACACTACGTGCGCCAGGAGGACAGCAAAGCTCACGATTACCTTCTATGTATCCAGACCAACTCGCTGCTGGCCGAGGAAGGCCGGCTTCGTTTTTCCTCTGATGATTTCTACCTGAAGTCTCCCGATGAGATTGCCGGACTGTTCCCCGACTTCCCCGAGGCTCTCGAGAACACCGTTGAGCTGGCGTCCCGCTGCGAGGTGGAGATACCCCTGGACAGGGTGCTACTGCCCAGGTACGAGCCGCCGGAGGGCTATGACCTGAGCTCTTATCTCGAACACCTGGCTCGAGAAGGGATCAAGCAGAGGTTCAACGACCCCGGGCCTGAGGTGATGGAGCGGCTGCAAACAGAGCTTGAGGTTATCAAGAAACTGAAGTTCGCCGGATATTTCCTGATAGTCTGGGACTTCGTCAGGTACGCGAGGGAAAAGAAGATCAGAGTGGGTCCCGGGCGTGGTTCAGCGGCCGGAAGCCTTGTGGCCTACGCGTTGGGTATCACAACGATAGATCCACTCGAGTACGGCCTTCTCTTCGAGAGGTTCCTGAACCCGGAGCGCATAGCGCTTCCCGATATAGACATAGACTTCAGCCATAAGCGTCGCCCGGAAGTGATCGACTACGTTACCCAGAAATACGGCCGTGACAAGGTCGCACAGATAATCTCTTTCTCACGGCTTAACGCGCGTGCCGCCGTCAAAGACGTTGGCCGGGTGATGGAAATCCCCTACGCAAAGATGGACTCCCTTACCAAGATGGTCCCGGAAGAGCCGGACATGACCATAAAGACCGCCCTGGTGCAGAGCAACGAGCTGCGGGCGGCGTACCAGGACGACTCCGAGGTCCACGAGATTATCGACACCGCATTGAGCCTGGAAGGGCTGGTCCGCCACGACAGTATACACGCCGCGGGCGTGGTCATCGCGGACGACGAGCTCACGAAATACATGCCCTTGCAGCAGAAGGGCGGCAACGAGGCGGAGCTGGTGAGCCAGTATGACATGTACGAGATCGAGAAACTCGGTCTTCTAAAGGTCGACTTCCTGGGGCTCAGGAACCAGAGCCTGATCGAACTTGCGATGACACTCATAAACGGAAGGCACAACGTCGAGCTCGACATAGACAAGATCCCGATGGATGACGACGAGACGTTCAAGCTGATACGCAGTGGGAAGACGGTAGGCACTTTCCAGCTGGCGAGTACCGGAATGAGGTCCCTGATGCGGGACCTGATGCCGAACAAGTTCGAGGACATCATCGCGTTGATCGCCCTGTACAGGCCCGGACCGCTGAAGAGCAACATGCATAAAGTGTTCGTTGACCAGAAACACGGTCGAAGGACTGTCAGCTATCCGCATCCCGTGCTCGAGGAGATCCTGGAGGAGACTTACGGGGTCATCGTCTACCAGGAGCAGGCCATGCGTATCGCCCAGGTAATGGCCGGATACACCGGCCTCGAGGCTGACGAACTGCGTAAAGCGATGGCGAAGAAAATGCCCGAGATCATGATGCAGCACAGGGAGAAGTTCATCAATGGCGCTAAATCACAAGGGATCGACGGAGTTACCGCCAAAGGCGTGTTCGATCTCATAGAGAAGTTCGGAGGCTATGGATTCAACAAGTCACACAGCACAGCCTACGCGTACGTCTCCTACCAGACCGCTTACCTGAAGGCCCATTACCCGCCGGAGTACATGGCGGCCCTGATGACCATCTACATGGACAACCAGGACAGGCTGGTCGAATATATCAACGAGAGCAGGAGGATGGGGATCGAGGTAAGGCCCCCTGACATCAACCTCTCAGACAGCCACTTCACCCCATACGACGATAACGTCCTGTTCGGTCTTTCGGCAGTCAGGAACGTCGGGTCATCGGCTGTCGATCAGGTCATAGAAATCCGTGAGTCCGATGGGCCGTTCAAGAGTTTCCTGGACTTCTGCGAGCGCGTGCCGCAGTCGGTTACTAACAAGAAGACCGTCGAGAGCCTTATCAAAGCGGGGGCGTTTGACTCCATCGAGCCGGACCGGAGCCTTTTGCTGTCCACATACGACCTCGCGCTCAGCACCGCCCAGCGGCGGCGGCGCGAGAAGGAGGAGGGGCAGTTCTCCCTTTTCGGGGAGCAGTCTGACATCGAAGAGGGCTTTAACGGCACACTGCATCACGATTACGAAGAGATACCTAAAAAGCAAATCCTCGTATTCGAGAAGGAGATGCTGGGTGTATACGTGAGCGACCACCCGCTCTCGGAGTGGCAGGAGCCGCTGGCCCGTCATTCCGACCTGGAAATCGCCCAGATATCAGAAGAGATGGACCGGACGATCTTAACCGTTGGCGGTATGCTCACAGGCCTCATGCGGCGACTGAGTAAGGCCGGGAAGCCGTGGGCAAGTTTCACTCTCGAGGACTTCTCAGGCCAGATGGACGTCCTGCTTTTCAGTAACAAGTACGACCGTGCCGACAAATATCTCGAGAACGACGCTATAGTGCTGGTGAAAGGCCGGGTGGACCTGAGGGATAACGCGAGAAAGTTCCTTGCTGACGAGGTCACGCCGCTTACCCGCGTCGGTTCGCGCCCCGCAGGCATCTCGCTCAGGATCGAGACGACTCGTTTCAGCGAGGAGATGATCTCCCTGGTAAAGGAGATCCTCATAGACCATCCCGGTGAGACACCCGTGCACCTGAGGCTTGCAGAGAACGGTGTGGAGGCCGGGACCGTGAAACTCGGGGAACTGTACTCGGTCGAGACTGAGAGCGACCTTATAGCCAAGCTCAAATCCCTGCTGGGGGAATCGGCGGTTCAGGTAGAATACCCGGCCTGAAGTTTAAGCAGCGGGGTCAGTGTTTACTCTGACCCCGCTCTAAATCTTAAGATGTAACTTGGAGTCAGTCATTTGTCTGAACCGACATTAAATCCCAGGATGTAACTTTCTTACTGCTTCTCGTACTTCAGCACGGTGTTCATGTCAGGATCTACAAAGCAGTCGGGACAAAACGCGACCACCTTGCCGCCATCACAACCGAATCCGTAATCCTCCAGATTCACGCAAAGGTTGCATACCGGGATCCCGCACCCACGGCATAAAACCACCGCAACGGCCTCACCGCAGCAGTGGCAGTCGGCTCCCTCTTCGATCATGATAACCACCTGTCCCCGTCAATACGCTCGATCAGATTCTAGCACAGCCGGCAGGGCTTTCCGTGCGACGGGGTCTATCGCCGGGAGGCGCCGTAGGGATGGCAATGGATGCCGTACAATAACGTGAATACCTGTGGTCTAAAACCGGTTTTAAGTTATACTTCGATAATGGCAGTGGAGCCGAAAATGCGCATAAACAATTTCGAAATAACTGAAAAATGCGATATCGAGTCCGCGGTTTCATCCATCCGGGGTGCGGGCTCAGTACCCGCGGAAACCGTGAAAGCCGTACAGGAGATCATCGACTGTGTCCGTGACGGGGGAGACCGGTCTCTGCTCGAGATGATCAAAAGATTAGACGGCGCCGTACTGACACCCGAACAGTTGGAAGTCACCGAAAAAGAGCGGAGCCAGGCCTGGGAAGAACTTGATGCCGGGGCAAAGGACGCACTGGGCAAAGCCGAGGCGAGAATCGCTTCGTTCGCGCGAAATACCCTGTCTGTCGACTGGGAATCGGAAGTGGATGCGGGGCTGACCGTGAGGCAGGTACACCGTCCGCTGGATTCGGTTGGTATATACATCCCGGGTGGAAGGTTCTCATATCCTTCAACCGTGCTGATGACAGGAATACCGGCTCGCGAGGCCGGAGTCGGCAGTATCGTCTTCTGTACGCCTCCCGGCGAGGACGGCAAGATAAACGCCGCGACCCTTGCCGCGACACGGCTTGTCGGTGGCTGCAGGGTGTTCCGCGCCGGTGGGGCTCAGGCTGTCGCCGCTATGGCTTATGGAACAGAGTCTTTGCCGGGCTGCCAGATGGTGGCTGGGCCAGGCAATATATATGTAACCACTGCGAAGCGGCTGGTATCGGGCCAGGTGTCGATTGACCTGGACGCGGGGCCGAGCGAACTGGCGGTCTTCCTGGACGGCTCGGTGGACTTGTCCTTTCCCGCTTTTGACCTTCTGGCCCAGCTCGAGCACGACCCGCTTTCCGTGGCGGTAATGATATCGGAGTCAGCGGGAGTGCTGAAGGCAGCTGCCGGGGTGATTTCTGGTCTAGATGTGGGTGCAACGGCGGGAAGTGGAAATGGCAGTGTAAACCTCGTGCTGAGCGCTACCCGTGAGTTGTCGCTCGAGTTCCTGAACAGACTGGCGCCGGAGCATCTGGAGATAATGGTGGAAGGAGCTGAAAATATAGTCGATGGGCTGAGATCTGCGGGCGCGGTGTTCGTCGGACCATACTCGCCAGCTGTCATGGGAGATTACCTGGCAGGCCCGAGCCACGTTCTCCCAACGGGTGGGGCTGCCGCACGCCAGTCGGGCCTGAGCGCGGAAAGCTTCAGGCGGACGATAAACGTGATTGCATACACTGAAGAAGGGTTTTTGAAGGACGCAGGCGAGGCCCGCCTGCTCGCCTCAATGGAGAGGCTGGAGAAGCACGCTCTTTCCGTGGATATAAGGATGCGATAACCGGCTTTTATCGGGAGGTGCCTTACTTGGCAAGAAAAGCGAATTACGAACGGAAGACCAACGAAACGGTGATAACGGCGAGCCTGGATCTCGACGGGGCAGGGTCTGTTTCGGTTTCCACGGGACTGCCGTTCTTCGATCACATGCTCGAGCTTCTGTTTCATCACGCGCTTTTCGACATAGAGCTCGAGGCAAAGGGTGACCTCGAGGTGGACGGGCACCACACTGTCGAAGATACCGGCCTGGCGCTCGGGTCCGCCTTGTCCGACGCCCTGGGGGATAAGAAAGGCATAACGCGCTTCGGTTCAGCGCTGGTTCCAATGGACGAATGCATGGCGGAGGTTGCCGTAGACATAAGTGGACGTCCGTACCTGTTCTACAGCGTTGATGTAGAACCGGAGCCGCTGGGAAACTTCGAACCTGCTCTGGCTAGGGACTTTTTCCAGGGGCTTGCGAACCAGGCTGGCCTTACAATGCATATAGAACTGCGGCGGGCGGGTGGCGTACATCACAGCCTCGAAGCCGTTTTCAAGGCTGTCGGTCGCGCTCTGAAGGCCGCGGTGCTGCCGGATCCACGAGTCATTGACATACCGAGCACCAAAGGCACGCTGTGAGACCACTGATCGGCATCATCGACTACGGCATGGGCAACCTGCGTAGTGTCGAGAAGGGGTTTGAGAAAGTCGGCTATTGCGCGGAGGTCTGCTCGAGTCCCGAAAAGATCACGGAATACAACGGCGTCGTTCTCCCCGGTGTCGGCGCATTCGGGGACGCCATGGCAAATCTCAGAGAACGCGGCCTGCTGGAACGCATCCTCGAATACCTTGAGAGCGGGCGTAACTTTCTCGGTATTTGCCTGGGAATGCAGCTTCTTTTCTCCTACAGCGAAGAGCATGGCAGGTTCGAGGGACTGGGTGTGATCCCAGGCAGGGTGGTGCGACTGCCGGATGTGGTCAAAGTGCCGCACATGGGATGGAACGTCCTGAACGCGCGGCCGGATATGCCACTGGTCGCCGGCATAGAAAGCGGCTCCCGGTTCTACTTCGTCCATTCATTCTTTTGCGACCCTGAAGACCCGGAATCGGTTATCGGGACCACCCCGTACGGGCTCGAGTTCACAAGCGCGGTCAGGAAAGGGAACGCGTGGGGGCTGCAGTTCCATCCGGAGAAGAGCAGCCTGCTGGGACTCAAGGTCCTGAAGAACTTCGGGCGCCTGGTCGCCGAAGGAGGCGCCTGATGCCGGGTTTCGACGTGATACCGGCTGTCGACATAAGAAACGGCAGGTGTGTCAGGCTCTACCGCGGCCGGCCTGAAGAGGAGACCGTGTTTTTCGATGACCCGGCCGAAGTCGCGGCCCGCTGGGAGCGTGAAGGGGCCGCGCTTGTTCACGTAGTCGACCTCGACGGGGCATTCGGGGGCCGCCCTGTCAACTTCGGGGTGATAGTCAACATAATCAAACGCCTGTCTGTGCCCGTGCAGGTCGGTGGTGGCATAAGGGACACTGAATCAGCTTTTGCCTACATAGACTCAGGTGCCGCGCGGGTGATTATCGGCACCGCGGCGTTCACAGGTACTTCGTTGCTGGAAGAGCTCACGCGCTCTCTGGGAGACCGGCTGGCGGTAGGGGTCGACGCCAGGGAAGGTCTGGTGGCCACTGGGGGATGGCTCGACACCAGCGACACCACTGCCTGCGATGCGGTAGAACGACTTGCCGCCCTGGGCGTCAGAAGGGTCATCTACACCGATATCAACAGGGACGGAACGCTGTCCGGCCCCAACTTCGACGGTATAGAAACGATCGCCGGCATTTCGACGATACCCGTGATCGCATCGGGAGGAGTGAGCGGAATCGACGATATCCGGCGCATTCACCAGATGAGCCGGCTTGGCGTTGAAGGTGTGATCGTGGGAATGGCACTCTACAGGGGTGAGTTCACCCTCGAAGAGGCAAACCGGGCAGTCAGTACGAAAGGAGAATGGTGATGCTTGCGAAGCGCATCATCCCGTGTCTCGATGTCGAGAACGGTCGTGTTGTAAAAGGGGTACATTTCGTGAACTTGAGAGACGCCGGTGATCCTGTAGAGCTGGCCGCCTTCTATGACAGGGAAGGAGCCGATGAGCTTGTTTTCCTGGACATCACCGCATCTCACGAGAAACGGGACACAAAGGTGGAGCTCGCCGCCCGCACGGGCGAAAATGTCTTTATACCGTACATAATAGGCGGTGGCATAAACACGCTCGAAGACATACGCAGAATATTGAAAGCCGGGGCGGACAAGGTTTCCATAAACACGTCCGCGATCGCCGACCCTTCGCTCATCACGCGGGCCGCCGAAAAGTTCGGCAGCCAGTGCGTGGTGGTGGCCATCGACGGGCGTGGGAGGGGAGACGGCACATGGGAGGTATTCACCCACGGCGGCCGCAATCCGACCGGAATAGATGCCGTAAAGTGGGCAACAGAGGTTGAGGCCCTGGGTGGTGGCGAGATAATGCTTACCAGCATGGACCGGGATGGTACAAAGGTCGGATACGACATACCTTTCACCCACGCTGTATGCGATGCCGTTTCGATCCCGGTGATCGCAAGCGGCGGAGCCGGCAACCTCGAGCACCTGGCAGACGTGATCGAGCAGGCAAACTGCGACGCAGTGCTGGCGGCAAGCATTTTCCACTACGGTGAGTACTCGATTGCCGAGGCCAAGCAGTTCCTGGTCTCGCGAGGAATTGAAGTCAGGCTGTAGACGATTCGGGGCCTTTGCTGTCCTGAAGCCAGGCCTGCGCGGAACACATGTCGTATGACACCTGGCCGATTATCTGGACAACATATTCCAGTTATGGATACAATGACTATCTAAACTGACCGCGGTGCCCAATGGGCAGCAAAAAAAGGGGGGGCTAAATGCTGAAGACAAGAATGCGAGCAAAGCCGGTTGTTGTTGTGCTTGCACTGTTACTGGTGCTTTCTCTGGCCGTATATGGATGCGGCAAGAAAAAGATCACCTCGGAGGAACCGTACAAGATCGGCGCTGTACTTTCCCTCAGTGGGCCCAACGCGCCTCTAGGGCAGCCAGAGGAAAGGTCCCTCAAACTCCTTCAGAAGCAGATAAACGCTGAAGGTGGTATCAACGGCCACCGGGTGACGTTCATCATCGAGGATGACATGAGCGACCCCGCAAAGGCAAGCACGGCCATAGCAAAGCTCATCACCCAGGACAACGTCGCCGCGGTGATCGGCAGCAGCGGAACCGGCACCACGCTGGCGATGGCACCTATCGCGGAACGCGAGAAGGTTGCGCAGGTCTGCTGCGCTGCCGGGACAAAGATCACCCAGCCCGTCAACAAGTGGATATTCAGGACTCCTCCGACCGACTCGATGGCGATCGAAAAGGTTCTGCAGTACCTCAAGAGCAATCTCAAGGTATCCAAGATCGCCATCCTGCACGACGCCAACGCGTTCGGTGTCGGCGGTGCCGACGAGCTCACTGCAAAAGCACCCGGCAAAGGGGTTGAGATCGTCACCCGTGAGAGCTACGGGAGCACCGACGTTGACATGACTACCCAGCTGACCAAGATAAAGGATACCCCGGCGCAGGCGCTGGTCGTATGGGGCACAAACCCCGGACCTGCCATCATCACCAAGAACATGCAGCAGCTGGGGATAAAGATTCCTTTCGTTGGAAGCCACGGGATCGCCAACAAGAAATTCATCGAGCTCGCAGGGCCGGCTGGCAACGGGGTGGTCTTCCCAGCGGGTCGAATGCTCATCCCGAGCTCAATACCGGCAGACAGCGAGTGGAGGAAGTCCGTAGACGAATTCATCAAAGATTACAAGGCCGCCTACAACGCGGATCCTGATACTTTTGCAGGGCACGGCTGGGACGCCGGCCTGATAATAACCGACGCGATGAAGACCGCTAACACAGACAGGGTGCAACTGCGTAGCCAGATAGAGAAGACGAAGGACCTGGCGGGCATTGGTGGTGTTTTTACCTACAGCCCGACAAATCACGATGGTCTGGATGTCAACGACCTGATAATGGTCAAGGTCGACAACGGAGCTTGGACTGAGGTCAAGTAGCATAATTCCGACTCCGCAAGAAGCGCTTATCAGGCTAGGTCGTACCAGACCTAGCCTGATTTCTACAGGAAGATGAACCTGAACCTGAAAGAGAACACCACCGAACGTAACAGGGTGCTCTGGGGGACCGTGGCCTTTGTCGCCCTGTTGATCGCGCTCACCGTTTCCATAAAAGGGTCGACCGGCCTGCAGTGGATATTGAGCGGGCTTACCGTCGGCAGCATATACTCGCTTGTCGCGATAGGTTTCTCGATAATCTATGCGAGCACCAGGGTTATCAACTTCGCCCAGGGAGAGTTCAGCATGCTCGGGGGCCTGCTTCTCTACTCACTCTGTACGAAAGCGGGGCTTCCCGTACCTGTAGGGTTCCTGCTGGCAGTCATTATCGTGACCCTTATCGGGGCGGGATTCGAAAGAACCGCGATTCATCACCTGAGAGGCCAGTCAGTCATCACAATGATCATAGTGACCATCGGCTTCTCGATATTCCTCCGGGCCATCGCGCTGTGGTCCTGGGGTTCGAATCCTCTGCCTATTGCAAGCTTCTCTGGAGACAAATCTGTTCGTTTTCTGGGAGCCTCGCTGGTACCCCAGAACCTCTGGGTATTCGGATTTACTGCCGTAATGGTAATACTGGTATTTCTGTTTTTCAACCGGACACTGGTCGGGAAGGGCATGAGGGCAGCTGCGGCAAATCCGGATGCTGCCAGCATGGTAGGGGTCAGCACTTCCATGAGCTCGCTCATCGCCTGGGCGCTCGCAGCGGCAATTGGCGCCGCAGCCGGGATCATAATTGCGCCGATCACGATGCCTTCGTACGGCATAGGGACCATGCTTGGCCTGAAAGGTTTCACAGCGGCTGTGTTAGGCGGCCTTGGCAACGCTCCAGGGGCGGTTGTTGGTGGGCTGGTTCTGGGGGTGCTCGAGAAAGTGGCTGGAGGCGCGCTTCCTCAAGGCTACAGCGGTTACACGGATGCGCTGGCGTTCCTGATATTGATACTGGTGTTACTGCTGAGGCCCCAGGGTCTCCTGGGGAAACCGGAAGGCATAAAGGTGTAAGCGATGGAAGGCAGGAGGATGCCAGGGCCAACGGTATCGTATCGCAACCTGTTGGTTGTTGCTGCCTTCATATTCCTGCTTCCGATCTGGGCCCGACTGGTGCCCGGATCCGCGCTGCACTTCGACATCGTCAACCTCATGGTACTCGCGGGAATATACGCATTCGCGGTAATAGGGCTGAACCTGCTGGTGGGCTACGCCGGACAGGTCTCACTGGGGCATGCGGCTTTCTTCGGCATCGGGGCTTATACGACGGCTATCCTGTGCACAAGGTTTGCCTGGTTCCCCACATGGCTGGGTGTTCTGTTCGGTGCGCTTCTGGCAGGCGTGGCCGGTCTACTTATCGGGATCCCGGTTCTGCGCCTTAAAGGAAACTACCTGGCTATTGCGACACTGGCCTTTGGCGAAATCTCCTACATCTTCTTCAGACAGTCGGGTATAACGGGCGGGACCGTGGGCATAACCCGCATACCGCCGTTTTCGATGTTCGGGTTTTCATTCGATAGCGACCTGAGGTTCTTTTTCCTGGTCTGGATTTGCGTGATGGTGTTGATGCTGTTAACCATTAACATCATCCAGTCGAGGGTGGGACGTGCGCTACGCGCGCTCCATTCAAGCGAGGTCGCCGCCGACGCTATGGGAGTCAACACTGGGCGCTACAAGACAAAAGCATTCGTGCTCAGCGCCGTCTTCGCCGGGTTGGGCGGGGCCCTGTTCGCGCACTTCCAACGTTACATAAACCCGGAGTCTTTTATGTTGACCATCTCGATACTGTTCCTGACCATGGTAGTCATAGGCGGCATGGGGAATATCTGGGGCGCGTTGGTGGGCGCAATATCACTTACGTTCCTGCCGGAGGTCATCAGGGCTCTACCACAGTGGATACCTGGTCTTCCCGAGGGACTGGCGAACTTCAACAACTACGTGTTGGTCCTTTACGGTCTGCTGTTGATGGTGTTTATGATTTTTATGCCGCAGGGAATGACCGTCGGGCTGGCACGGGGGGTCTCCTACGGCGAGATGCAGGCGAAGCGTCTCAAAGACCGCATCCGTGCGCGAAAGTTTTCGAGGGGCGAATGAAAGACAATCCTGTGCTTGAGATAAACGAAGTAACCAAGCTCTTCGGCGGGCTGGCCGCGCTGAAAGACGTATCGCTCTCCGTGTATCCCGGGGAGATCAAGGCCATTATCGGCCCGAACGGCGCAGGCAAAACTACGCTTTTCGACGTGCTTACCGGTATATACAGGCCCAGTTCCGGCAGCGTCTTCTTCAGGAAAAAGGACATCATCGGGCTGAGGCCCGACCAGATAACCTGTATGGGAATAATCAGGACATTCCAGACGATAAGGCTTTTCGAAGGCATGACGGTCCTGGAAAACACCATGGTCGGATGCCAGTGCCGCACCGGCTCGGGGTTCTTCGCCAACGGCATACGTTCGCGAAAAGCCAGGAACGAGGAGAAGCAGATCCAGCAGGAGGCTCTGGAAGTCCTGAAAAGCGTCGGCCTGGAGACCAGGGCTTATGAAACCGGGACCAGCCTGCCGTACGGGCAGCAGCGCATGCTGGAGCTGACACGTGCCCTGGCAAGCCGTCCGGAGATACTTCTTCTGGATGAGCCCGCAGCGGGACTGAACCCATACGAGACGAACGAGTTGTCTCAATTCCTGTTCGGGCTCAGAGAGCGTGGCCTTACCCTGCTTGTTGTGGAGCACGATATGGGCCTGGTGATGGACATATCCGACGAGATAGTGGTGCTCGATTACGGTGAAGTGATAGCGCGCGGGGAGCCAGAGACGGTGCAGAACGACCCGCGGGTGATCGAAGCGTACCTTGGGGTAGAGGTCGAAGATAATGCTTAGAGTCGAGAAGCTTTCCACATTTTACGGTAACATACAGGCGCTGCGCGACGTATCCATAAGGGTCCGGCGGGGATCGATCACCACAATCATAGGGGCGAACGGGGCAGGCAAGACCACACTTCTGCGAACGATATCCGGCCTTAACAAAGCAAGGCACGGCCTCGTCATATACGAGGACCGCGATGTCACAAACATAGCACCCAGCAAGCTCGTGCACCTCGGGATCTCGCAGGTACCGCAAGGTAGGCAGGTATTCAGCGACATGACGGTCGCTGAGAACCTGGAACTGGGCGCTTACGTACGGCGCTTCGGTGACCGGTCCGAGGTAAAGATCGATTTCGAGATGGTTTTCGAATTGTTCCCCGTGCTGGCTGAGCGTAGAAAGCAGGTTGCGGGAACGCTTTCTGGGGGAGAGCAGCAGATGCTGGCCCTGGGCAGGGCCCTGATGTCGAGGCCGAGGCTACTGCTGCTGGATGAACCGTCGATGGGCCTGGCGCCGAAAGTCATACAATCGATATTCAAGACGCTCTTCAAGCTGCATGAGCAGGGGCTGACGATACTGCTGGTGGAACAGGACGCGAAGATCGCGCTTGATACCGCGGATTACGGTTATGTGATGAGGACGGGCAAAGTCGCACTCGAGGGCAGGGCGGCGGAACTGCTCGAGAACGAGGAAGTCAAAAGGATATATCTCGGGTGAGGTGAGAAATGAGTGAAGGCGAGGTCAAGGTCAAGGGTATTGATGACCTGAGGTTCGACGGCTCTGGTTTGATCCCGGCAATAGTACAGGACGATGACACGGGACAGGTGCTGATGATGGCTTACATGAACCGTGAGTCGCTCGGCAAGACCGTTGAGACCGGTCAGACCTGGTTCTATTCCCGCAGCCGCCAGGAACTCTGGCCAAAAGGCGCTACAAGTGGGAACATCCAGAAGGTGAAGAGTATCTCGTTCGACTGTGACGCGGACACGCTGCTGATTCGCGTCGAGCAGGTCGGCGTCGCCTGCCATACCGGGGAACGGAGCTGTTTCTACAGGGATTTGCCGCCCGGGAAGACGGGCTAGACCAGGTGGAACCCGCACGCTGAGGCCCCGGTCACCAACCCGGTGATATAATCCAGAGTGGTAACTTGCCGTAGACGATCATCGCGTGGTGATTCGGTTTGCCGTTCGAAAGCATCGCACCGGATGTTCTGGGCTTTGTAAATAAATACATAGACTCCTTCGTTGTCTGGGACATACTATCCTACTTCCACGATAGACCCGATTTCGAGCGAAAGTCTACGGATATCGCGCTGGATATCGGGCGACGCGACTCGACGATAAAGCCCTGGCTGGAGAAGCTTGTGGAACAGAATATCCTCGCTACCGAGGATGAGGAAGGGGACGAACTGACTTACAGGTACGTGGCGCGCAGTGATTTTAAACTCCAGATGGACAAATTCATAGCAGCGACCCGCGACAGGACCATGCGGCTGGCGATAGTGAGCAAAGTACTTCAGAAGGAAGCAAAGCGGCTGTAGCATGTTTGACAGCGTATGCCGCCTTTCCTAGAATCATCGCAGTAGAGCGGGAATAGCTCAGTTGGTAGAGCGCCACCTTGCCAAGGTGGAGGTCGCGAGTTCGAGTCTCGTTTCCCGCTCCATCCTTTTTTATCTCGAGTGAGGGTTTCAGGCGCATATCTGTTTCTTGGGGTCTTGTGACCCGACATCATAAGTCCAGATTATAGTAAAATACTAACGCTGGCGGCGTAGCCAAGTGGTAAGGCAGAGGTCTGCAAAACCTCCATCACCGGTTCGAATCCGGTCGCCGCCTCCATTGCGAAAAATCCCTTACTTGTGTGATGAACTAATGTTTTGAACACAACTGAAATGCCCAAAAAGGACCCGATTCTCAAACGGGCAATCACGAGGTCTGGAGGTGTCATCTTCTGAGTTCAAAACTCTCGACCGGGTCCGCCTCCCTACAGGGCTTGTCGATGGTTATGGCTGTATCCGCGATCGAAACTTCACCTTGGGTTGCTTCCAGGCGATAGCTGAAAGTGAATAGCTGGTAGAATAGCAAGCAGAGAGGAAAAGCATGAGCCATACTGCGATAACGATTATAACGAGGGTCCTGATTGCCATCGTGTTTAGTGGCCTGATAGGTCTCGAGCGCGAGCTGACCGACCACCCGGCCGGCATCAGGACGCACATCCTGGTCACGATGGGCGCGACCATCTTTACCCTTATGTCGCTTTACGGGTTTCCCGGTTTCATCAGCGGTGACAGGGTCGCTGCCGCGGTCGTCACCGGCATCGGTTTCATTGGCGGCGGGGCGATACTCAAGAGCAAGGGTGGCTTCGTGGTAGGTCTTACGACGGCGGCCAGCCTGTGGACCGTCGCCGCGATCGGGATGCTGGTAGGTACCGGCTTCCTGCTTATCGGCTTGATCGTCACGGCTGTCGACCTGCTCGTCCTCGAGGCCATCGACCGCCTGATGGACACTATCTCGCCGAAGTTCAAGAGCCGCCAGGTGCCGGTGAGTGTCGCGGGCGAATACAGCGAAGAGAACTTCGGCCAGGTGAAGGATCTGTTCAGGTCGCACGGATGCAAGCCGGACCTCCTCGGCTTCAGCCGCTACGACAGCGGCACCCAGTACGATGCGGACCTGCTTGCGACAGTCCGCGGACACCTGGACATAGAGAAACTGACTGACGAGATATACGCAGTCGCCGGGGTGAAAGAGGTCAAGTGGGGACAGGAGTTCGACTAGGCCTCCTGTGTTTTATCCGCTGATCGTTCCTTCCGGTCCTTTTGTCACCAATCAGTTCGACCGCAATTCCGGTAAGGACAAGCGCTTCGTCGAGTTCTCTCACTACCAGCAGGCCTGCGTCGGTAGTCACCCTGGCGCCACTGAATTCGATCCTCAGATGACCATCGAAATGGAACTTCAAACCGCCTTTTTGGCATTCACCCATGAGGTTTTTCTCCCGGAGAGCCGAAGAGTGCCGACAAATCCCATTACAATCGATAATTCATCTTTTGATATGGTAGATGTAGGTTAAGAAGATGGGCAAGAGACAAATAAATCAGATGGTATTAGTTGGTATTGCCTTATACTCCAAGTAATCAAGGTGAAAATCTGGAGCAGAATTCGACGTTGAAGGAGGATCAATGGCTAGCGGATCGACCCGACCCGGCATTGGGATTGTAACGGTTCCGAACATGCGGGACCTCGGCGGATGGCAGACCCGCGACGGCGGACTCGTGCGCTCCCGCCAGCTGTACCGCTCAGCGGGACTCGACAAGCTCCAGAAAGACGACGAAGTCATCTTCGCCGGAATGGGAATCCGTTCCATCTACGACCTGCGAACCGAGGAGGAGCGCGAAGTACAGCCCGACCGTGTTCCACCGGGCACCGGGTATGTCGTTGTCGACGTGCTCAAGGACTCAGTTAATGCCGCTCCCGCGCAGCTCCTTAAAGTGACTGCGGACCCGAAGCTGGCGGAGAAGATGCTCGGTGGTGGCAAGGCCCTGCCTCTGTTCGAGCGTGGATATCGCGAGATCTTGAGTCTTCCAAGCGCGCTGGCGAGCTACAAGCGCTTGTTCTCCGATTTGTCTCGCGACGAACATCGTCCCGCGCTCTTCCACTGCACGACGGGTAAAGACCGCACCGGTTGGGCGGCTGCGTCCATGTTGATGTTACTGGGCGTTCCCGACGAGGTTGTGATGCACGAGTACCTTCTCTCCAACGAGCAACTTCTGCCGGCGCTCAAGCCGGTATTCGACCGATTCGAATCGATCGGCGGTGACCCGGAGTTGTTGCTGCCGGCCTTCAGCGTGCGGAAGGAGTATCTGGAAGCCGCACTGGACGAGATGCGCAGGCGGTTCGGAACCATCGAGGGCTACTTCACTGACGGTCTCGGTCTGGATGCCAACATCCTGCAGGCCCTGCGAGTCGCATTCATCGAGAGCGACAGCAACCGGGCGGGGCATTAGACCGTGAACCCCTGCGAGAGGGTACCTCCCTTTCCGTCGTGGTTAAGTATGTACACGTCCCACTTACCCGCCTCGGAGCCCGTGATGTCGAAGGTACAGGTAGCCCTGGTGGGAGATGCCACCACAACGTTTTCGGCTTCTATCTCGGCGGCGCCCTTGATGAGCCAGGCCCGTATGCCGTCTCGGAAGTTGTCGCCGGCCAAATCGGTGATGTCGACGGTTCCGGTGTTGATGCCGCTGTCCGGCGTTATCCCGGTGAGAGTGGGAGGCGGGCAGTCAACCGCGAAGCCGCCTACCAGCGTGTCGCCGCAGCCGTCCTCGTTCTGGAACACCACGTTGTAGTAGCCGACAGTGGCCCCCGTGATGTCGAAGTCGCAGGTAATGCTTTGCGGTGAGACCACTTCCACGCTAATCGCGCTTATGTCGACGGTGCCGTTAGTGAGCCTGACATCTGGCAACATCCCACTGGCGAGGAAACCGGTCCCCTCCAGGTTGTCGATGTGTACGGGACCCGTGTTGTAACCGTAGTCGGGGTCGATCATGTCTATCAAGGGCATCACGTGGAAGCCCGAGCTCACACTGCCCGCGTCGGTGAAGACGGTCACTACGCCCGTGCAGACCCCGTACGGGACCGAGCACGTGATCCGGCTATCACCCCAGGACACGACGTCCGCGGCGATGCCGTTGAAGAGCACCCTGTCCTCCTGGGTCCGACGACCCCCGAAGTTGGCACCGTCGATCACAACCTGGCCGCTCACGTGAGCCGCGTCCGGCGTCACGGTAGCTATTGTAGGCGCGCTTCCCAACATGGTGATGGTCGCCGAGTAAGGGTCCGAAACGTTGCCCGGCATCGCCCCGTCGCGGAACCTTACGTTGACAGTGCGCGTTCCGGCCTGGTGCCTGAGATCCCAGCAGGTGCTCGCCTCGTAACGCTGCCATTGCGCGGAGGCTTCGGACTCACCGTCGTTCCATATCTTCATGTCCAGCAGCCCGGAACCGCCGAGGTCTACGGCGTCGTTGGTCAGTGTCACGTGGGCCTCGCTGGTGGTTGCGGCCCCGCCGTCGATCTGGAAGGAGATACAGGAAGGCGCCTGAGTGTCGGGTGTTTCGCTATTCGATACCGTGACCGTCTTTGTGGTAGTCGTGGCTTCGCCAGGCGCGTGGCTCACGTCGGTGGTGACGCCGTAGGTGCGGTGGTCCCCGGCGTCGTTGTCGAAGACCTCCCCGGACGTCCCGTCGGTGACGATGTAATAGTAACCACCGCTCAGGTACGGCATGGGGAACTCCATGAAGGCGCCGACAAGGTCGCCGCTCCAGTCGCCGCCCGGGGTTATCTCGTAACCCGTAAGTTGATTGGTTATTGTGCAGTCGACGCTATGTTCGTTTCCCGGCTGCGGGTTCCAGACCGTATCGATGGCAGGGTTCACCAGGTCATGCAGGTTCGTCGGCCCGCCCACGTTGGTCTCCGCGTAGAAGGGCCAGGAGTACTGCAGGGGAGTCCCGCCCTCGTCGTTGGCGAGCAGGTAGTAGAAGCTCTCCACCTCGCCCTTGTTCACATGGATGAACCGGTAACCGGGGAACTCCCACCTGTTCTGCGGGTCGCCGTCCTGGGACTGGGTCGAAGTGGTATTCACGAACTTGACTTCGCCACCACCGCCCTCCCACCCGATAGAGCCGTAGCAATCGGAGTGGTCGTGGCCGGATAGCACAAGGGCAACGTTGTTCTCGCGCGCCAGCTTGACCAGGGCCAGCCGGCCTGCCCCCTTTCCTCCCATGGTCACGACGGCGGGGACGATCGACATGTCGTCGAACATGCTCCCCGACCCGCCTGTCTTCCACGGGTCGTGGTGGAGGAGCATAGTCCTCATCTTGGCGGAAGCGTGCGCCTCCAGATCCCGCTTTACCCAGAGCAGCTGCCCTGTGAAATTGTTCTCGTCGATATCGTTCTCGCGCTCCTGCGTCCAGCCGGCCTCGAACGGGTCACCCCCGCCGTTGACCTGGCCCTGCCACTTGTGGGGGCCGAGTAACCCGTTAAGGATGGCCCAGTGAAGGGTACGCTGTGCCGACGTCCAGTCCATGGAGTTTATCGCTGTGAAGTGGTAGTCAGGTCCGTAGTCGAACGAGAAGTGCAGTGGGCCGAACAGATCCCTCCAGGAGGCCAGGTAGTCCTCCTCGAGGCTGACGTTGAACTGGTCGTACCGGGCCCAGCTGTCGTGGTTGCCAGGCACCATGAACACCGGGACGTCCAGCTTCAAGGTCTCTGTGTAAAACCAGTCCAACTCGAACCACGTCTCGTAGTACTTACCGTTCCACGGCGAGTTCTCATACGCGCTGAAGTCGGCGTAGTTCTGCTTGTACGGCCAAGTCAAGCCGAAGTCGTAGTCGCCGGTATAGACCAGGAAGTCGGGCTTAGCCCTGTTCATCTGCTGGATAGACTTGTGGTAGAAGGTCGCGCCGTAGCCTCCGGTCTCGCTGTACTCCTGTTGCCGCCAGTCCCTCTCGTGTGTGTTGGAGCCCATGTAAGCCGCTTCCAGCCCCCAGACGTGGATGTCTGTCATGTGCGCGAAGGTGTAGTCGTCCTTGTACTCGACCACTGTCTGGACCGCGTGTGGCTGTGAGTCGGTGAGCCACGACCCGTCTGCCTGCTTTCCTGCGACCGTCAGGTCGTACAGGTGCAGCGGCACGGTCTTAGGCACGTCCACCGTGACCAGGTAGACGCGTGCCCGGGGCTGTACGTACTGGGAGTACTCGGGCCAGTGCGTGCTGAAGCCCACGGTGAAATCCTTCACGGGAAAGACCCTGGTTACCGGGTAGTCGCTATTGGTTGTGGTAACAGACACCTGGAACTCGGTGATCTGGGGCAGCGCCTTGCTCCAGTCCTGGTTGCGGGGGTCGAACTCCAGCGTAAGGTGTTCGCCACACTTGATTATCGCTGGGTAGCCCAGGGTCGGGTAGATGACCTGCTTGATACGGTCGCGGTTGATGGGGACTTTCTTCATCGTTACCTCCAGCGATAGCGCAACTCCACCCGACCAGGATCAATCACCGATTATGCCCCGGACGACATGCCGAAGTTGCCCGTTGGGGTTTCAGGAAACCAGAACTGTTAGTCTGAATGCTCTACTTGTTCAACAAATAATGAGCAACTCTAGTGTCTGAATTTGCTCTGATATCGAAGTAATAGAACGGATAATCAAAGGAGTGGTAGACCCCCTTGGGTAATAGTGCATTTCCGGGAGACAGCAGATTCACATCAGCAGTGCTGCAGATCACCACGCCTCTGGCTTTGTTGACCTGGGCGTCGGCATAGTTTCTTACGCGTACGGGATTTCCCGCTGCATCCACTACCGCGTAACCGTTCTTTTCCAACGCTATGCCCCCAAGGTTCTGCGCGGCCGTTGCCAGCTCTTCCGTTCTGGTCCAAGTAATGGGGTTTATGGCAATACCGCCAGGCAATGTGACCGGATTGGTTCCATCAACTACAGGTGCTTCAGTGTTGTATGAAACTATGACTCCGGTATCAGAGGGGCCCTCGGCGAATTTCAGGTCAGGATTCTGAGCGAGGTAATCCGGGGTTATCGAATATCCGATGACGTAAGCGGCGACCATCCGCTTATAGACCTTGGGGTTCTTCTTCATGTATTCCGACAGTAGATTTGCCAGGATGTTCGATCCCAGCGAATGTCCGGCCAGGATGAACGGGCGGCCCTTGTTGTAGTGCTTGATGTAGTAGTCGAATGCTGCCAGACCATCTGTTGTCGGTATGCCATCAACGATCTTGTTCTGTTCTGCTATAGGCAGAGATTTCTTATACATGGCATCAACTTGCCTGTAGTAGGGCGCGTAGATATTAGCTATGGTTTCAAAAGCGGTAGCCGTTCTTGAAAATGCCGATTTTGCGCCTTTTTCCATGATGGGATCATTGATCTCGCAGATGTTCGGGGCATTCGCATCAGGCTTCTGATACGTAGTATCAATGAGGTAAAAAACATCTACCCTCTTTTTGGTTGCAGTTGATGAAGGAAATGACAGCCAATTTGCGGATTTTGAATAATCAGTAGCCGTCTGGCTTGTCGACGATGCCGATGGGGAGGAGGCCTTACCGCTATTCGAACTGCTTCCGCAACCGGCCATCAGTCCTGCCAGAAAGACCATCACAATTGACGGGACGGCAATTACTGTATACTTCTTCATCATCTGGCCTCTTCTCTTGTCTGCTGGCATCCGCTCTTGGTTGCCGAAGCTCGATCTGTGACGCTTTAAGCCATTCTACTGCCGGTAACTGCGCGCCGCAACGGGCTGGCCGGCTATCCTCTCGACCTGCATGTTGCTGACGACGAACCTGTTGAGGTTGATCTCGGACAGACTGCCGGCCCCCTCGATAATCAGGAGGTCGTGCTCGTTACTAAGCCGGACCAGCGAATCCGTGAAGATCTCGAGTGCCCTGGACAGAACGTCGCGCGCGAAGCTGCCCGATGTGTAGTTCCCGATGGACCGGCTGGGCGCGATCACCTCGCACGAGTCGCAGTTTTTTGCCTTCGCGAGGATCGGATTCATGCATATGATATTCGGCAGGATACATTCGAAGGTGATTGATCATGTGGGACTTCATCAGTCTGATGGCCGGCCGGATACCTTCGGGTCGTGAGTTGCGGCTAGAACCGAGTCATTTGATAGTCTGTCGTTCCGAGGCCCATCGCCTCACCATGATCGAGCTGCCGCCACCATTCGATCCCGGTCAGGGCGAGTATCTTGTCGTCAGCCTTGATGACCTTTTCTTTATCTGCGCATGAGCCCCGCACCGGTACAGACGAGTTCAACAGATTGCCGGATGCCATGTCTGCGGCTATCGGGTCAGAAGATATGACGACACCTATGTCGGGAAACGCAGGCAGAGAGGAGAAGTCCTCGCAGTTACAGTGTTCGGTGACATCCAGGATGCAGTTGACGAAAAGCGCATTACCATTATCGAACAGCGACATCACTCCTGCAGCAGCCTCTGCGGTAGCTTTAGAGAAGCGATCGTAATCGTGCGAATAGCCGATGGCGGACTCCGGGCAGAACCCGATGCAGACTCCGCAGCGCACACACTGCTCGGTGAGAACCGCATGATCGTCATTCACTGCCACAGCCTCGCTCTTACAGACCTCGGCGCATGTTCCGCAGGCGGTGCACAGTTCAGCGTCTATGGCCATATTAGTAGCGAGATGAACATCGGCTTTAGTCTTCCGCCCGACGCACCCCATTCCGAGCTGCTTAACGGACGCAGCCAGTCCTGCCATCCAGCCGTGGCACGTTACGTGGGTCAATACGAGTAGAGCGTCGGCCCCGGCTATCTCGCCGGCGACACCGACTTCTTTCAAGTATTCACCCTCGACTTTACGTATAACATCAGGAACGGAATCTGCAACTGTAAACGGGCAACCGATCGACTCTCTCGAGTAGCCGTTAAAGGCTGCAGTCGCGAGCAGCTCTTCAGGCGTGAAACGCTCCCGGCAGTAAAGCGTCGTTGTTTCGGTCACGAAAGGACTCGCACCGGTATCTGTTATGAGCCCGGCAAGCGAACTCACTATGGAAGGCCGCAGGTATGCAGAGTTGTTTCGCTCCCCGGGGTGCACCTTGATGGCTACCTTCGATCCCTCACTTAGACCACGAAAGAACTCCGTTGTACGGATGATTCCCGCGAGCCTCCGGTTCAAGCTCGTCTCTCCATCCCGCGACTCAAATGGGGTGAATAGTACCTCGGTCGGCATTGTCGCTTATCCTCCTGGTTCTACCATCACCTTCAACGTGGGTGTCTTCGGGTCAACGATTGTTCGATAGCCACGTTCGAGCTCTTCAAGCGGAAATCTCTGCGTAATGAAATCGGCGGGCCGCAGGGCTCCCTTTCCAAGCAGGTCGAGCGCCATCTCGAAATCGTCTCCTGTGTACATGAGGGTTCCCCTTACGTCCAGCTCCCCGTCCTGCACCAGGCTCATCGGGATCGGAACGGACTCCGGGAATACGCCGATTATGACTACGGTCGACCCCCGCGGGGCAAGGCGAATCGCCATGTCAGCGGTATCGGCCCTCCCGACGCATTCGAAAACGGACTGGAGCTGCCGTCCCTCGAGCGCACCGGCCAGTTCGCGGGGCAGGCGCTCGCTTAACGAGAAGACCTCTTCGGCGCCGAGGGATCGGGCGACCTTCGCGCGAGCCCTGTCCGCCTCAACAGCGAAGACTCCGATGCCGGCAGCATGAGCCGCCGTTACTACCATGAGGCCGATGACTCCAGTTCCAATAACTAAAATATTCCCTCCTGAAGACGCACCGGACCTGCCGAGGGCGTGCACCCCGACCGCCATGGGCTCGGCAAGAGCTCCCTCGTCGAAGCCGACCCCTTCAGGCAGGATGTGAAGCTTCTGCACTGGGACTGAGACAAACTCGCAGAATGCTCCGGGGGCCTGAAATCCCATGACTTTAAGGTCGGAACATATGTTGTAACGGCCGGACTGGCATTGAGGGCATCGCCCGCACGTTATGGAGGGCTCCACGCACACATTCCTCCCGACCAGCGCTTCTTCCAGGCCTCTGCCGACTCGGGTTACGGTACCTGAGAACTCGTGACCGGGTGTTACGGGGTAGGCGACCAGCGGGTGCTGGCCCAGGAACGAGTGAATGTCGCTGCCGCAGATGCCGCACCGCTCCACCCTAACCAGGGCTTCGCCGGGCTCAGGCTCTGGAACGCCATCTTCCAAGATACGAAGAACGCCGGGCCCTTCGAGTACTGCTCTCTTCATCCGGTCACTCCATTCCGGCTTGTCATAGCGCATAAATATATACGATTAGCCCCTTGAATCAGTATGCCCTCCATAATGCAACGCCGGGGTCTGGCTCCCTGTTGCGTTCGACCCATTCAATCCCCTTTCAGCTACAATGCAACCAGGTGCCTGACCCCAGAGTTGCGTTGACCTGTGACTACCTGAGCAAATGGACTGATCGTTTAGATATATTAACCGTTCACTCTCCCATCGGCTAATCTTCGTGCTACACTCCAAAGCGTCTGAGATTGACTCGGATTACAGCCGCCGATCGGTGAGAAAATCAGGAGCCGTTTCCAGTGGGCCGGAATAAAGCAGAGGATTCGCTATTGGAACCAAGGACTACAAGCAAGCTCATACCCGCGTCCGCGGCTTGCATGGTGGCGGGGCTCGCCCTCATAGAGCCGGCGATGGCCAGGCTCGAAAAGCTCGGCGAGACGCTTGAAGCCAAGCAGTATCTTTTCATAATGCCGACGGGAGAGTTGTCATACTTCTTTCCATCCGTCCGCCAGGTGTCAGTCAGCTCCGCCGGCCGAGCGGGAATAGGGCTGGTCCTGCTCGGATTTCTACCGGCGGTATCCCGGCTTCGAAAAAAGGGGCTGGACGCCTGGACGTCCCTGGGTTGGGCGTTATTCCTTTTTGCATCGGGCTTGCTTGTCTCGGAGTACAAGGCGCGTGGAGAATGGGTGCTCATGCGAAGGATAGGCGTGAGATATCTGGCCTTCGCAATGCTGTCGGTCGGTGCCTTTCTGACTTCACGAAGCAGGCGCTTCCTGGCGATGCTCGGAATCGGGGGATTCACGTGGGACCTGTCGTCGGCAATATTCTGGGCCGTGCTCAAAAAAGACATTACGGCCACAGTACCGGTTCCCTGGTATCACCATTTCGATCAGGAAGAGGGCAGAGGGGCGCCCTGCTGGTGCGTGTACATAGTGGACGCATCAGCGATTCTGTTCTTCTCATGGCTGATGCGTCACGACTTCGACCCACTGGAGTTCTACGACGACTGACTGCAGCCAGGGACCAGCCTGGAGATTGCATATATCGCTCAATTATTGCCAGGTAGGTAATGCACACGATTATCAAGACTGGCAGCCCGCTGCATGGGTCTACTGCCGTCGAGCTGTGATCTCGGCGCCATCACCGTTTATTGAACTTTCTCCAGCCTTGGGCTACTATAACCGCATCAGAACCAGCCATTTTGGCTGGATGTGGGCGCGTAGCTCAGTGGGAGAGCGCTTCCCTGACGCGGAAGAGGCCGGTAGTTCGATCCTACTCGCGCCCACCATTCTTTTTAAGGAATATGTTCTGTCGCATCGAGGAAGCTAATGGCTGCTCAGAAACAAATCAGGATAGAGGTAAATGTCAACGGCGGTACCGATGTCGAGGTACCGGAAGGGTCAACCCCTCTCGATATCATCCGAGCCGCCGGCATTCCAGGGCCGGCCGGCGCATTACTGGCCGAACTGGACGGCAACACTCTGGAACTTAACCGCCCGCTCGACAGGGGAGGAAGGTTGTCCCTGCTCGGCTTCGAGGCGCCCCGGGGGCGTGAAGCTTACCGCCACACGACCTCTCACGTGATGGCCCATGCCATAAAGCGCCTTTTTCCCGATGCAAAGCTGGCCATAGGGCCCTCGATCGAGGATGGCTTTTACTACGATATCGACCTTACCGAGACCCTGAAGCCCGACGACCTCCCGAAGATCGCGTCTGAGATGGAGAGCATAATCTCTGAGGGCCTGCCGATGGTCCGCAGGGAGATCTCACGCTCAGAGGCTATCCGGCTATTCAACGAAAAGGGAGAAAGTTACAAGGTCGAACTCCTCGAGGACATCGCGGACGACACCGTTACAGTCTACGAGCAGGGCGAGTTCGTCGACCTGTGCAGGGGACCTCACCTCGCTTCAACCGGCCGCATCAAGGCTTTCACGCTTCTCTCTATCGCGGGCGCCTACTGGAGGGGCGACGAAAAAAGAAAGATGCTGCAACGGATATACGGGACCGCATTCGACAGCCAGGAAGCTCTGGAGGAGTACCTCGAGAAGCGAGAGGAAGCGGAGAAGCGGGACCACAGAAAACTTGGTGTCGAACTCGACCTGTTCTCTATCAGAGAAGAAATAGGGCCCGGACTGGTCGTCTATCACCCCCGGGGGGCAATCATTCGGACGGTCATAGAAGATTACTGGAAGGTTGAGCACGCGAGGCGGGGATACCAGCTTGTCATGTCCCCCCATATAATGCGGAAGGACGTCTGGGAGACGAGCGGGCATCTCCAGATGGACTACCCGATGTACTTCTTCGAGATCGAGGGGCAGGGCTACGGGATCAAGCCTATGAACTGTCCCGCGCACATCTTTATATACAAGTCGAGGACCAGGGGGCACGGCGAACTTCCTCTTAGATATTGCGAGCTTGGAACGGTCTATCGCCATGAGAAATCCGGTGTGCTGCACGGCCTCCTTCGTGTCAGGGGATTCACGCAGGACGACGCCCATATCTTCTGCACCATGGAGCAGGCTGAAAACGAGATAAACAACACGATCGAGTTCGCCTTCGACATGTTAAGGACGTTCGGATTCACGGAGTTTCGTGTTGCGCTCAGCACGAGACCGGAGCATTTCGTAGGCACGGAGGAAGACTGGGTGAAAGCGACTGAACTGTTGAAGAAAGCCCTTGAACGCCAGTCGCTCGAATATTTAATCGACGAAGGCGAAGGGGTTTTCTATGGGCCGAAGATCGACATAAAGCTGGAGGATGCGCTGGGCCGTCTGTGGCAAGGGCCCACGATACAGTTCGACTTCAACCTGCCTCGCAGGTTCGACATGGCGTTCGTCGGCGCAGACAACCGTGAGCACACCCCGGTGATGATCCACAGAACCCTGCTGGGGAGCCTGGAGAGGTTCCTTGGAGTTCTCATCGAGCATTACGCCGGGGCGTTCCCCCTGTGGCTTGCGCCGGTACAGGTAGAGATACTCTGCATCGCGGACCGCCACGTCGATTTTGCGATCAGGCTGAAAGATGACCTGGGATCAAGCGGGATAAGGGTGAACGTAAACCAGGAGCGCGAGACTACCTCTAAGAAGATACGGAAGGCCTGGAGGATGAAGGTGCCCTACATGATAATAGTGGGCGATCAGGAAGTGGAGTCGGGAAAGGTCTCCGTAAGGTCGCTTGCGGGGCGGGACGAGCGTGACGTCGATCTCGAGAAGTTCCGGGTGGAGCTGCTTGATGAGATCTCGAGCAGAAGAATTTGACCTGACCGCTCTATTACCTCGAAACAGGCCGCCCGGGTTTGCACAGGGCCTTAGATCTGGTCTGAGGGCAGGGCAATGCTGGAGGTGCGCTTGGACATAATCTGGACCCCCTGGAGGTACGAGTACGTGAGCACCGTGGATGAGCGTGAAGGGTGCATATTCTGTGACAGGCCGACCTCGGGCGACGACGAGGAAAACATGATACTCGCGCGTGAGCAGTACTGCTTTGCGATGTTGAACATATACCCGTACACCACAGGGCACCTGATGATAGCGCCGTACCGGCACACGGGGACCATCGAAGAGCTCGACCCTGAAACTCTAAAGGAGATGATGACCCTCGCCCAGCGTTCGATGGAGGCGATAAGGAAAACGTTCGACCCTCAGGGATTCAACCTCGGCATAAACATCTCGAGGATAGCCGGCGCGGGTGTCACCGACCACGTCCATCTGCACGTTGTGCCACGCTGGTCGGGAGACAGCAACTTCATGACAGTAGTCGCTCAAACGAGGGTGATGCCGCAGGCGCTTGACCAGGTATTCGCCAGGCTTCGCGAGTTGTTCTAGGACTCCTCCTTCTCTCGCTTCGACCCAGCGATGATCTTCCGAGCGATGTGTTCAGGCACTTCCTCGTAGTGAGAGAACTCCATCGAAAACACTCCGCGCCCTCCGGTTATTGACCTCAGGTCGATCGAGTAACGTGAAACCTCGGCCTGGGGAACCTGGGCGCTGACCACCTGCATCTTACCCTTAGGCAGCATTCCGAGGATGCGCCCGCGCTTTGAATTCAGGTCGCCGATGACATCACCCATGTACTGTTCGGGAACCGTCACCTGGATATCCACTATCGGCTCGAGCAGGACCGCTTCGGCTTTTCCGACGCCTTCCCTTACCGCCTTCTGCGCAGCCATCTTGAAAGCCAGTTCGGATGAGTCAACTGAGTGGAACGACCCGTCATACAGGGTAATCTTCATATCCACGATCGGGTATCCCGCCATGAACCCGTCACTCAAAGCCGCCAGCACTCCTTTTTCAACACCCGGTATATACTGTCTCGGTATGGCCCCTCCTACGATCTTGTTCTCGAATTCGTACCCGGCGCTCCTCTCGCGCGGCTCGATGCGCAGGAAACAGTGCCCGAACTGCCCGTGACCGCCTGTCTGCTTCTTGTGCTTTCCCTCCGCTTCCACTGTTTTCCTTATCGTCTCCTTGTAAGGGATTTTCGGAGGGTCCGTCTTGATATCAACACCGAATTTCCGGCGCATCTTCTCGACGACGACATCGAGGTGGCTTTCTCCGGCCCCGCTTATCAGGGTCTGGTTAACCTCGGTGTCGCGCCTGACCATCAGCATGGGGTCTTCTTCGCGAAGCCTGCTGAGGGCGGTGGAAAGCTTGTCCTCGTCGCCCTTCGTCCTGGGTTCTACGGCCAGCGACATCACCGGCGAGGGGTACTCGATCGGAGAAAGTACCACGGGCCTGTCCTTTTCGCAAAGCGTATCCCCGGTAAAGGTAACGGCCAGCTTGGCCACGGCACCGAGCTCTCCCGCTGCCAGTGCGGGCACCGACTTCTGATCTTTCCCCTTTACCAGGTACAACTGGCCGACGCGCTCGCTCTTTCCTCTCGTGGAATTGAACACAGAGGAGTCGCTCTTCAGGGAACCCGAGAAGATGCGGAAATAGGTAAGCTTTCCGACATAAGGGTCGGCCAGAGTCTTGAAGACAAGCGCGCTGAGCGGCGCATCTGGAGTCCGGGGCATGCTGATTTCGTCATCCTTGCCCGGAGCCTTACCCACGATGTCCGGCAGATCACCGGGTGACGGAAGCATGTTCACCATGAAATCCATCAGCGCCGGTATGCCTATGCCTTTTGTGGCTGAACCACACAGGATAGGGATCAGCGTTCCTTCTCTTACGCTGCCAGAAAGGCCTGTGGCGATCTCATCGCCGGTGATATCCCCATCCTCGAGGTACTTCTCCAGAAGGGAATCGTCGGACTCGGCCACGGCTTCGACCAGCTTATCTCTTCCCTTCTTCAAAGCATCCTGCAGTTCGTCCGGCACCGGCACCTCCCTGGGCTTGCCCGGCCCATCCGACTCAAACGCCTTGCCGCTCATGAGATCCACAACACCGGTAAAACCATGCTCTTCACCGACAGGGATGTTCAGCGGCACCACGTTTCCGCCGAGAGTCTGTTCTATGTCCTCGACAGTGCGCGAAAAGCTCGACCGCTCGCGGTCCAACTTGCTCACGAATATGAAGCGGGGAAGGCCGAATTCGGAAGCGCGCTCCCACATTATCTCGGTCTGGACCTCCACGCCGTCAACGCCGGAGACGACAAACGCACACGTGTCAACAGCCCTGACCGCGGAAATCGCATCACCCACGAAGTCCGCGTAACCGGGAGTATCAAGGATCGTGAGACTGGTCCCTTTCCACTCCACGGGAGCGAGGGCGCAGTTTATAGAGATCTTTCGCTTTATCTCATCCTCGTCGAAGTCTGTTGTCGTGTTGCCCTGCTCGACGTCTCCCATCCTGGTTATGGCCCCCGACGCGTAGAGCAGGGATTCCGCGAGCGTTGTCTTCCCGGAATCGCCATGCCCGAACAACCCTACACTCTTTTTAGCGGCACCTTCGGCTGCAGTCACTATCAATCCCCCTCGGTATCTGGAAAAACGGCACTTAATTATAACGTATTGGATAAAGCCGTAAAGCGCGGGACAGGGCGCCTTGCGCAGTCTCCTTGTCAGCCGGATATACCTGGGTTAATGTGACGTTGTCAACGTATTCCCAGGGCAGTGAAAATGCGCAGGGACGCTCCAGGGCTCCGGGCCTGACTCCATTGAACCAGTAATGCTTATCAGCAGGTTAACCGGGAAAGACGATTCACCAGAGGGCGATACAGGAAACGACATGATTAAGGACACCTTCGGGCCGGCGCCCGTAAGCGACGTCGAGCCCGGTTCGCCGGCGGATGTGGCAGGCATACATCCCGGTGACATGATCCACAGTATCGACGGCATGCCGCTCAGGGACGCGATAGACTGCTACATGCTGCTGGCGGATGAAACGCGCCACGAACTGGACATCGAGAGCGCTGGCGTACGACTTGAGGTTGCCGTGAAGCCGTCAGGCAGACCGATTGGGCTCGCTTTTTCTCAGCCTGTTTTCGGGCCGGTCATCACCTGCAACAACAGGTGCATGTTCTGCTTTGTCGATCAATTGCCAGGTGGGATGCGTGACACTTTCTACGTCAAAGACGACGATTACAGGCTCAGTTTTTTATCCGGAAACTTCATCACGCTGACAAATCTCCGCCAGAAGCACCTCAGGCGCATAATCGAGGACAGGCTTTCTCCGCTTTATGTGAGCCTTCACTCGACTGAAAGCGAGATCAGAAGAATAATGTTCGGCAGCCGTTCCGCGGATCGTGCCCTGTCGGTGCTGGACAGCCTGCTGGCTGGCGGCATAGCATTACACTTGCAGATCGTACTGGTCCGCGGAGTAAACGACGGGGGACACCTGGATATAACACTTTCTGACATAAGGTCACGTTACCGTGAAGCCGCTTCTGTGGGAGTCGTCCCGGTTGGGATCACCACCACCGGTAAGCAAAGGTTTTCAAACCTGCTGGGCTACGACAGCGACTCGGCGGCAGAAGTCGTGAAGCAAATCGAGCGGTGGAAGCCCACCTTTGGCGGTACTGGCCTCTTCGCCGCGGACGAGTTCTTCTTCCTCGCTGGCGGGGACCCTCCACCTGATTCCTACTATGCTGACTACCCCCAGTCAGAAAACGGGATCGGCCTGTGCCGCCGCTTCCGGGACAGTTTAAGCGGCGTCGCCTTCAACGGGGCTGAGGACAGGGCGGGGAGCCAGGGAACCGTCGTGATAACCACACCGGCCGGCCTGTGGGCAATGGCCCCGATAGGGCTGGAGCGGATGGGGGTCGAGATCGCGGTATGCGCAAACTCGCTGTTCGGCGAGCGCGTCACAGTTTGCGGACTGTTACCCGGACATGACGTTATTGACGCAATCCGGAACATTCCCGATGCAAAAAGGGCGCTCGTCCCCGAAACAGCCCTTACGGACAATATGTTCGTCGATGGTGTTACAGTGGATGATATCGAGCGATCCAGTTGCGTGAAGATCGAAGTGGTGCCTGCCGACGCACGGTCGCTGCTCGAAGCCGTAGATCACGGATGGAGTGATAACCGTTGAAAGACCGCCTGCCCGTGGTAGCAATAATGGGCCGCCCGAACGTCGGAAAATCGACGCTCATGAACCGTTTATCCGCAACGATGGCGGCTATAGTCGACCCGAACCCTGGGGTCACCAGGGACAGGAAGTACGTTACGGCCCGGTGGCGGCAAAGGGAATTCATGCTGGCAGATACCGGAGGCGTCGGTATAGACGAGGGGGGATGGCTTGCAAAGGAGGTCGAGCGCCA
>Ga0315274_10000604_pt1 | contig 55943 bp, 40 predicted proteins | sample YL17G02_20_MG_FD_203700 | JGI IMG/M metagenome (GOLD analysis project Ga0315274, IMG submission 203700) | Sediment microbial communities from Yellowstone Lake, YNP, Wyoming, USA - YL17G02_20 | ecosystem: Environmental > Aquatic > Freshwater > Lake > Sediment | place: USA: Wyoming | collected...
GTCTGCCGCCAAGGGATGGTGTGTAGTGCCAAGGACAAAATCACAAATCATAAGTGCTTTATTCTTCACGACTTACGATTTCGCGGTGTTGAAGATGGGTTAGACGAAAAATCGCGAGCAGTTACGGTAATAAGGTTGAGTCCCGGTTTGAGAAGCACTCCCGTGGCCGACCAGTTGTCCGTACCTGTTGCCGTCCCGCTTCCACCACGATCATTGGTCCAAGTTATCGATGCGACGCCAAGATTGTCAGCGGACGTCCCGGCCAGAGCCAAGAGACCAATAGGCGTGCGATACACAGGCTCGGTTGTCGGCACAGTAATTACTACACCCGGTGACTCCAAATCAAGAGGGGCAACAGAAAACGGAATATCGATAGTATTGTTGCACTCGTTCCATTCTGTGTGCACATTGTAGGAGTCCAGCTGAACGCGGACAGAGTGCGAACCCGGTGATACCGTCCAAGGATGCAGATCATGGGTCATGATCAGGTATATCTTAGCTCGACTTTTGCCCTTTTCGTAGGAGCGGATTTTCTGAATTACAGCAGAAAATAAATAGGTTTGGGGTTTTGAAACACCCCGCAAATGCATGGGTGTTGCAAAAGTCCGCCGCCCGCACTCGAAATCCCTGTGAAACAGGGTAGTTTTGACCCTATAAAAATGGCAAAAGTCGAGCTTAGTACACTTGGGCGAGCTATGAATCAGCATGTCGCACGCATCCCCGTCGAGCGCATCGAGCAAGCCATCCTTCTGATCAGGGGTCAGAAAGTAATGCTCGACGCTGACTTGGCAAAGCTCTATGCGACCACGACCAAGCGGCTGAACGAGCAAGTCAAGCGAAATCGCGACCGTTTTCCGGACGACTTCATGTTCCAACTGACCAAGGAAGAATGGGGTTCTTTGAGGTCGCAAACTGCGACCTCAAAAACGGGTAGAGGCGGGCGCCGAGTCCCGCCGTACGCATTCACCGAACACGGCGCCATCATGGCCGCCAACGTGCTCAACAGTGCTCGGGCCGTGCAAGCGAGCATCCAGGTCGTTCGGGCGTTCATCCGCTTACGGGAGTTGCTCGCGTCCCACAAGGAACTCGCCCGTCGGTTGGACGCCCTCGAACAGAGATACGACGGACAATTCAAGGTCGTCTTCGACGCGATCCGTAAGCTGATGACGCCGCCCGAACCGAGAGTGCCGCGAATGGGCTTTCACGCCGCTCGTCTTCAAGACTGAGCCCCGCGCGACGACAACGCCGATCGCGCTGAAACCGTAGTCGGGTCATCCACCCGGCAAATCGTCCCAACGCACGGGATCAAACGTCTGGCCGTAGTCGAGCTTCCATCGGCACGAAGCGACGTCATTCTGAGCGAAGCGAAGAATCTCGGCTCAATCCAACCTTGTCCTTGAGCGTAGCGAAGGAATCGAGTCCGCTGGAGTTACCGCCTGTCGAGGAGTAGCCCCGGTACGCGCCGGATGGTAAAGGCAGGTGCAAGCACCTGCCTACAAGGCTTTTGACCGTCGCCTTCAACGCTGGGATAGTCTAGCTCCGATGAGCCACCGCGAAATCTTCGTCCTGGGCGGGCCGAATGGCGCTGGCAAGTCGACGACCGCAAGAGTACTTCTTCCTGAGACGTTGAGCATCGAGCAATTCGTTAACGCCGATCTCATTGCCCAAGGGCTGTCCCCCTTCGCGCCCCAAAGTAGCGCCCTCGAGGCCGGTCGGCTGATGCTCAGCCGCATCCACGACTTTCGCTCGCGCGGGCAGAGCTTCGCCTTCGAGACCACGCTGGCCAGCCGATCGTACGTTCCTTTTCTCAAGGAGGCCCAACAGGGAGGCTACTTGGTTCACCTCGCCTATATCTGGCTGTCCAGCGTTGAACTCGCGCTCTCCCGAGTCGCAAACCGCGTTCAGGAAGGCGGGCACGACGTTCCAAGGGCGACGGTTGAACGCCGGTTTTGGCGAGGTCTGAGGAACTTTTTTGCCCTCTACCAACCTCTGGCGGATACTTGGACGCTATGCGATAATTCCGGTGAGGAGCCCTTGTTTGTCGCCCGAGGTCGCAAGGGGCGCGAAGCTGAGGTCTTCGACCTAAAAAAATATGCAACCATCAAGCAGCAAGCCGCCCATGGACCATAGTCAACCCGACGCCGAATTCCTGCAACAGCGCCTTGAGGACATCTGCCGCGGCCTCAGGGAAGGCATCCGCCGCGAAGTCGCCCGGCGGCGGAAGCTGGGTCTGCCCATACTCGTTGCCGAAAACGGAACCGTGGTGAACCGGCAGACGAGCAGCCCGCAGGGTATCTCTGTGCCCGGAGTTTCGCCGGAGGCGGTTGGACCTCACGGGGTCGCCTAGGCGCTGCTCAAGAGCAGTGCCACACTGTGACATCCAACAGTGCCACGCCGCCGTCTACGGTTCTCTCTCTGGCGTGCGCGGCTGCCGAGGCCGTGGAGATGTCTTTCCGTCGTGTTTCCCGAGAAGATGCTCCATAGATGTGTCATGCTGCCGCACGGCCATGTCAAGTGGTGTAACACCGTTGTGATCCTTTGCGGTTACAGACGCGCCACGGGCGAGCAGTAGCTCTGCCATGGCTATGTGCGCCTTGTCCACCGCAAGATGTAGCGGCGTCACGCCATTGTGATCTTTTGCATTGACATCAGCACCCTTAGCGATGAGGAACTCAGTAGTCGCCGTAAGCATCTGCCCTACTGCTAGGTGCAGCGGAGTGGCACCCGAGTTGTCCCTCGCGCCTACGTCAGCGCCCGCAGCAATGAGACAACCTATAACCCGCTCGTATCCTTGCGACGCGGCCCGATGTAACGGGGTGAGACCAAGCGCATCCTTTGCACCCACGTCAGCCCCGTTGCCAATAAGCAACTCTGCTACAGCACTGTTCCCACGGAACGTCGCCAGGTGCAGCGGTGTCTGTCGCTGCACATCCTTTGCATTTGGGTCCGCGCCCTCGGAAATGAGCAGCTCCCCTACTCTCTCGTAGCCCATGTCGGCAGCATTGTGAAGTCGTGTTCGTCCCCATTGACCTCTTGAATCTGCCTCACCTCCTCTTTCAAGAAACGCTCTCGTCCTTGCGAGAAGGTCACTCTCTTGTTCGTCCGAACTTCTGCTAGGCAACCCCTTGATGGACAAGGGTCCCTGCTTTGGCTCGCCTGACGGTATCTGCACGCTAGGTTTACCGTCGGGCGCGACAGCCAGTCTCCGCCCGCGAAGCGAGAATTCCTCTAGCCTTGTGTTCGCCGGCACTTCGAAAATGTAGAATATCGAAAGCCGCTCCGGCCTTCGAGCCTTTATCTCATCCTTCTCTGAACGGTCTCCCAGACCGAATTCCCAGACAAACATACTGGCATCGCCGTCCGCACTGTCACTGATCCTAAACACGGCGCTCTCGCGTGGCGAAAAGCCGACCAGTCTCTCACTAATGCGGATCGTCAACGACTCAGCAGTGTACGATCTACCGTCCGAGTCCGTCGCAGTTGCGTGCGCAGCATGAAGAAGCGAGAATCCGTGATCTGTGATCCTTGCGAAATCCATCGGATGAATTCTTCCTCGCCACTCTTCGAGTTCATCGTGTTGCAGCGCGAACAGGCTACCGTCTGCCCGGCAGTGCAGCACAGCGAACTCGGAGCCCTCCCGCGCTGAAATTACGGTTGGGCGTCCTGTTTCCGTGCGGCTGGGTAAAGTCCGCGTTGTCGTAAAACCTACGACTTCCAACGTGGAATCCACCGTCTGCGAGGAAGCACCCCGGAGCTTCTTTAGCGCCGTGGCGAACTCATCACTCACGGAAGAGAACCGCTGTTTCGGCAGGGTGCGCTTCGTCGTCGGATCTTTAGCACTGTCCGACTCAGTTACTTGAGCAAGCTTCGCTACATCCAAGTCGCAGTCAACAGTATATCGATCTCGAAAGACAAAACTCCGAATGACGGCATCCTCCGGAACAACGAAGACATAGTCGGTGTTGATTGCTCCCGCGAGGATATCATTCGGTAGTTTGCGCCGGCGAAAACCTCCCCCGCTTTATCGTCGATGCCAACGAATCCCTCCAGAGTAAGGGGTATAATCGTAGCCATCCTATCTATGTAGAATGCATAGCCGATGCCTGAGCGTCTTTCGTGGCGCGCGGTCCCGGACTCAAGAACAGCCTTGCAGGGAAAGGCGTTCCCCTTTTTGTCGATGGCTAGGATATAGTCGGGAAAGACAACGACGCCCTTGCCGGTGGTCAGCCACCGGTAATGGTCTGCCTGGCATTCGATTACGTAAGCCAAGAGAGAATCATCCGAGGCATCGATGGGCACCTTAGACGAGAACAAAGTAGGTCGGAACGGCGATGCCAGAGCGCGCGCTCCATCTTCAAAACTCACGAGGTTCTCGACGGCGTGGAGCCGGCGCGTGGACAACATTTCCGTCGTCTCTGGATCAACCCTTTCCTCGAGAAGGACTCGGATTGCTGGAACCCCGGAGGCTAGCACCCACGGGTCGAACGTACTTCTGTCGAGCAGTTCCTGCTTTTCCAGCACGAGATCCTCGATGCGGACGGACGCTTCGACGACCAAGAGCGTATTTCCCTCTCCCTGTGGAGAGTATACCGTGCTAAGTTCTACCCTCTGGACTTCTTGCGTCGTGTAGGCGGTTACAATCTTGAACGGCGTAACCTTAGTCGCAAATAGAGTAGTCGTGAGAAAAAGTGTGTAAAAGAGGACAACGGCAGTCACTCCGAGAAGCGCTGCGACCACTACGCAGCAGCGCCGAACGCCGCTACCCCAACGCCGCACCCTGGGCGTTGTTGTTATCGTGTGAGCGCCCATTTGCTGATGCTGTCGCGGTTCTTGTCCGCCCTCGATACTCGCCTCCGCAGAGTGCTCCCGTCGCGCGCGCTCTGCAATGAGGCGATCTAGTACCCCGGTTGCCTTCTCGTCGCCGCTTGATGCCTTACTTTGATAGCGCTCAATGGCAGCGGACAATTGCGCGTCGGTCAGAACTGCGATTTGGCGTCGCTCCTTCTCCAGAAGGAACGCCTTGAGGGTAGGCCGAGCCTGCTGATCGCCGTTCATGGACCTCATCCGCCGGGTATGCTCCGCGATCTGTGCGGCGAGCTGTTCGTCCGTTAACTCGCAGATCGGACACGCTGCGGAGGGTTCATGTCCCGCCGCAGGAGTCCCCGCCGGCTCGGCTCGCGTCGAATGTTGTTGATCTTTGTCTTCGAGCGACATACGCCGCCTCCGCGCGCGTCGTGCGCATCTTTCGTTTCACGTGGAACAACGTTCTCGGCCTCGTCCAATCGGCAATTGGTAATTGGAAATCGGCAATGCGTTCACTGAGTGCCAAGGTCGTGTCGCTGCCGCTCCACGCTCTGACCATACCTCGGGCGTCGCCACTCTGTCAGTGCCCCTTCCCGACCCCTTCGCGTTGCAGGCATTCGGCGAATTCGGCGCGTTGTTTGACGAGTTCCGGCGGGAGGGTCTTGTACATGTAGTCGAAGCAGTCGAGGGGATCGACGCTGCGCATGGCCTCGTAACGCTCGACGGCGGCGGCGACCTCCTTCTGCACATCGGCCTCGATTTCGTCGATGAGCTTCTTGTTGAGAATCTTGCGCTCAACGAGGTACTTCTGGTAGCGCGGGATCGGATCGAGCTTCTCCCACTTTTTCACTTCTTCGTCGGAACGATACTTCGTCGGGTCGTCGGCGGTGGTGTGGACGCTGAGTCGATAGGTGACGGCCTCGATCAGCGTCGGACCGCCGCCTTTCTTGGCCTTGTCGACGGCTTCTTTCGTGCCGACGTAGACGGCCAGCGGGTCGTTGCCGTCAAGCTGTAGCCCGTCGAATCCGTAGGCCAACGCCTTTTGCGCGACGGTCTGGGAGGCCGTCTGCCGATCCCGCGGGACGGAGATGGCCCACTGGTTGTTTTGAATGAAAAAAATGACCGGCAGGTTGTAGACGCCGGCGAAGTTCATGGCCTCGTGAAAGTCGCCCTCGCTCGTGCCGCCCTCGCCGCAATAGCACAACACGGCGTGGTTGTCGCCGCGAATCTTCATCGCCCAGGCGATGCCCATCGCATGGGGACACTGACTGGCGATGGGGACGGCGATGGGCAGCTCGTGCGCGCCTTCGGGCGGGCAACAGCCCTCTTCGTAGCCGCCCCAGTACTGGAGGATCCGTTCGAGCGGCCAGCCGCGATGATAAAACGATCCCGGCTCGCGGAAGGCGTGGACGACCCAATCCTCCTTCTCCATGACGATCGTCGAGGCGCAGTGGGCCGCCTCCTGGCCCCGGCAGGGACCGTAGGTTCCGATCCGACCTTGTCGCTGCATGTTGATGCAACGCTCGTCGAGGCGTCGGGCCACGAGCATCAGGCGGTAGAGGTAGATCGAGCGGTCGGAGTCGAGTTTGGGGTCGAGCCTCTCGTCCACCTTTCCGGCGCCGTCGAGAATGGAAAGATACTCGACTTTGGGTTTAATCTTGATCGGCGTTCGCGGCACTCTTGGGCACACTCCTTCTGCCGTTGCGTAGCCGGAGTGATCGCAACTCCGAACCGTAACAGCGGGGCCATTGTAACGAGGGCAATCGGTTTGTGCACTCGACTTGGCGAAGGGTCTTGGAAGTCGAGGGCGGGAGTAGGCGGGTCTTCCCGGTTTGACGCCACGGGGTAGTGTGATGGCGGTATGCGTGCTCACACGGCTGAAAAGAGGGGACATGGATTTGATTCTCGGTCCAAAAGCGTGTATGCTCCTATAATAAGGGGTAGTCCGGTTGCCGAGGTTCGGGCCGAACGCGGCGATGGCGGGCAGGTCAGGGAGGATACCACAGGGCGTAAGAATCGACAGTTGATCCGAGTGTTCGGGGGTCAACTCCGCGCGGAACGACGCCCATCGCGTCGAAGGGCGCGGTTGCCGCGGGAGTGGGACGAAGAGACTACTTTGGGGGCGAGGGAGTTCAGGCCGTGAAGCGCATCCACCTCTCCATCGGTGCGTTGGGCTTGATCGGGTGTTTGTCGCTCGCCACGTGCGACCGGTCGGGAAGCACGACGCTCAACAACCTTCTTTCGGGAACAGCAGGATCGTCCAATGACGTCTCGGTGGGCGATGTGACGGCGAACGGCGGGACGACTACGCCGCCTGGGGAAACGACTGCGCCGATCGAGGCCGTCCGCGCTCGGGTACGTAATGAAAGCTCGGCCCGCGCGGATGTCACGATGCGGTTCATCCGTGATGACACGGTGGTGCACCTGGCGTTCGTCCGCGTCCTGCCCAAGACGATCACGACGGTGGCGAGTCCGGAGGCGGCCGACACGGTGGAGCTATCCGGGCTCGATGACCGCGGACGGGCGCTGACCAATGCAACGTTCGTTTACGGCGTCGATTTTAGTGCCACCGTTCCCGCCGAGTATACCGTGCTGGATCCGGGGGCGGTCACGCCGCCATCGCAACCGCCTACGCAGCCGCCGACCGGTCGCCCCGCTCCGCCGCGATTGACGATGGTGGAGCCGTCGCATGATCTAACAGTCTCATTGGGCTTGACGTTCGCGGCCTCCTGGGATGATTCGGTCGGTTCCGCGGGCGCGGTGGTGAGCCTCTTTCTGCAGCCCGTCGCATCGTCCGGCAGCCATGATCTGCACGCCGTCGGGCCGGGCGTCAGCGCGACGTTGGATGGAATCAACGATGAGCTTGAGGCTTTGGTCCAGAACGTCGAACCGGGCGCGTATCGAGTGGTCGGACGCATCGAGGACGGTTCCTTCTCCGCAACTTCGACCGCGCCGGGTGTCGTGCATGTGGTTCGGGATCCGACGAACGTCGCCTCCACGTTGGCCATCCGCTCACCCAGAGGGACGGTGGAATTGCGCAACGGCGATTTCCTTACCGTGCAGTGGGACGACTTCGATCCGGACGACAACGCGACGATCACCTTCGCGTTGGTTTCGACCGGTCCGGCGGACGCGGCGGTGGAGAGCTTCGCGATCGGTCCGCCCATCGCGGAGAACCCGGATGGGGCGAACGCCGATTCGGCGACGCTGGTGATCCGCGACGTATTTGCAGGGTACTATGACCTGTTGGGAACGATCGACGACGGGCGGCTGACCGGGACGGATCGCGTGGAGCGTGCCGTGCACGTCCTGCCGCCGGCGGACAACGATCCGCCGCAAATGGTGCTTTTCGAGCCGGCGAACGACGTGGACGTCGAGGTGGGGCGGTCGCTGTTCGTGCGTTGGACGGACTCGGACGCGAACGACGACGCCCGCATCTCGTTGTTGCTTGATCCGGACGTGGGGAACGTCCCGCTGAATGGGAACGAGTTTCTGCTGGTGGCGTCGCTGGGGGAGGATGCGCACGGTCCCGGCGACCAGATCACGCTGGGGATTCCGTCCGGGGTGGGGGAGGGAACGTATCGACTGGTGGGGGCGATCACCGATGGGTTGACGCAGATGCTCACCTCCGCGCCGGGGCTGGTTCACGTTCGTCAGGCCTCGTCGAGCGGCAACGGGAATGATAACGGGAACGGAAACGACAACGGCGATGGCAGTGGGGGCCGTGTCATCATTATCGGTGTTGTACCCCCTCCGCCGCCCCCGCCGTCGCCGTGGACGGTTACGCCGCTAGATCCCTCGGGCGCCGTGGTGATTCAGCCGGGGGAGGTTGTGACAACGCTGCTCGAGGGGACGGTAAGCCTTCCCGGAAGCTCACGTCGGGTGTATCTCAGCAATCGAAGGTACGGCGGAGTCGTCCGGGTCGTCGTGGAACCCGCGGAGCTTCAGCAAGTCGATGTCAAGACGCTGGTCGTTCCGCTTCGAGCGGACGCCGTTCCCAACGACGCTTGGCCGCGGAGCTTCGATGTCGAGCTCGAGACGGTCGTCGACGACGTCGTGCAAGTCGATGTCGGGTCGCGCCCGGTCTGGATCGTGCAGGACGTCGAAGTTGTCGGCGTCGCGTTGATTGGCGGCTCGTGCATTCCGGCGGCCGCTGGGGGATTGCCGACGGTTCCCTTGGAAATTACCTGGTACGGCGGTGGGCTCCTGGAAGAGGGATCGAACCCCGTGGTGCAGTTCTGGCTGGCGAAGGACGGGAGCGTTCCGGAAAACGGCGAGAACGACGCGGCGCACCGCTTGGTCTTGGAGGCGCCGGGAAGCCCGCACGTCGTGCGGACGGTGCGCGTCGACGTTGGAGCATCGTCTTCTCCGGTGAATGCCGCCGGGGGAATCGGCTCTTTGACGCTTGCGGATGAGCTACCGAGCATTGCGCTCGAGGCCGGTGAGTATCGGCTCGTGACAGTCTTCGATCCCGACGGGGTCAGCCGGAAGGTGTCGGACCCGTTCGCGACCCCGATCGCGGTGTGTGATCCGGGTCGCCTCTCGGACATCGGCAAGCAACCTTGAGGATCAGTTTGCGAAGCGACGCGGCCACATCGACGTCCGCGTCCGCAGCCGGGGACCGGGCGACGCAGACGATATCCAATCCCCGCGGCAGATCGGCTTTGCTCCTGCGAAACGCCTCACGGATTCTCCGTTTCACATAGTGTCGGCGGACGGCGTTTCCGATGCGTTTGCCGACGCTGATTCCGATCCGCGACCACGTCAGGTCGTTGGCGGCCGCGTAGACCACCAGGACCGCGTCCGCGGCCTTACATTTCCCCCCGAATACGCGGGCGAAGTCCCGCTTCAACCGCAGCCGCTCACGCGGATGAAATCGTCGATCGTGGGGCATGGAACAATTCACAGTCGTTCGCCGCGCGCAAGCGGAAACGCGTTCGCTTCCGGGCGCCGGCGCGTTAGAATCTCGCCCGCCGACGACACCGTCGCCACAGGAGGTGGCGAGCGTGCGGTCGAGCGGATTCATTATCGCGGACGCCTGACCCTTGCCCAAGCACCCGGTGGAAGAACAGACCGCATTATTCGCCGGCACGGATCGGCTGATTCCGCCCTCGATTCGCCTTCGGCGGCGTCTGGTCCTTCCCAGGGCCCTCCGCCGGGAGGCTCAGGGCATTACCAACCACGTGTCGGATGAAGAGCGGGGGTTCGCGATCATCCGGCGTTGGGCCGATCTTGAGCGCGAGGGCCATCTGCGCCGACGCGAAACCTCGCTGGACGCGGACTTCCTCAACGAGATTTTCTGCAACGCCCTGGGATACAAAACGGCAACGCAGAGTCCGGAGCATTACCAACTCGAGCGCGAGTTCCCTGTGCGCGGCGTGGGCACGGTGGATGGGGCCCTGGGGGAGTTCATGCCCGATGCTCCATCGAGTCCCGTGGCGGTGATCGAGTTGAAGGACGCCGAGACCGACCTGGACCGCGACCGATCCGGCGGACGGACCGCCGTCCAGCAGCTTTGGGATTACCTGAACGCGCTGCCGGACTGTCCGTGGGGGATCGTCAGCAACTTCGTCTCGCTTCGCCTGTACCACCGGGCCAAGGGAACCCTGACGTACGAGCAGTTCACGCTCCAGGAGCTACGGGAGCGGGAGCGATACCGTGAGTTCATCTGTCTGTTCGAGCGCGGCGGGCTGCTGCCCTCGCGGCTGGCGAAGGAGCCTCGCGCCCTGCGCCTGCTGCGGGCGTCGGAGGAGCGGCAGCGTGAGGTCGGCGACGAGTTGTACGACCGATATCGCGAAAACCGCCTGGGGCTCATCCATCATCTGCACACGCGAGACGACAAGTCGGTGGACGACGCGATTCGCATCGCACAGAAGCTCATCGACCGCATCATCTTCGTGGCCTTCTGCGAGGATCGAGAACTGCTGCCCGAAAACAGCATCGGGCGGGCGTATGAGCGGATCGCGCCGTTTGAACGAGTGACCAACCCCCGGTGGCGAAACTTCCTCCATCTCTTTCGGGCCGTCGATGCCGGTTACGAGGACATCGAGCGCTGGCACGGTTACAACGGCGGACTCTTCCGGCACGATCCCGAAGTCGACGACCTGCAACTGTCCGACGAATGGACCGGCTTCTTCAAAGAGGTGTCGACGTATGACTTTCGCGACGAGGTGGATGTCGATGTCCTCGGACATCTGTTCGAGCGGTCGATCACGGAACTGGAACGTCTGCGGGCGGGGGCGTTTTTCGAGGTCATGGAAACGACCGAGACCGGGCGGATCCGTATGCCCAAGTCCGCGGAGCGAAAGCGCTTCGGCATTTACTACACCCCGCCGCAGTTCACGAAGTTTCTTGTGGAACAGACGCTCGGCGAGGCGATCCATGAGTCGCTGCGGTCGGTGGGGCAGCGGCATGGGATCGCGTGCGACGATCCGTTCTCGCCCGGCGAGGCGGCGAATGCGGACTATTGGAGGGAGGGTCTGGAGGCCCTTCGCGCGATCACGGTTTGCGATCCGGCCTGCGGCAGCGGGGCGTTTCTCATTCGCGCCTACGACGTGCTCGATGAGGCGTATCACCGGCTGATCGAACACCTCGACGCGCACGATCACTTTGAGGCGCTCGAGCTTCAAGATCGGGTCTCGGACATGATCCTCGCGGACAACCTGCACGGGGTGGACGTTTCACCCCAGGCGGTCGAGATCGCTCAGCTTTCGCTATGGATTCGGTCCGCGAAACGCGGCAAGACGCTGGCCGACCTGTCCAAGAACGTCGTCTGCGGCAACAGTCTGGTGGACGACCCCGCCGTCGATCCCCGGGCGCTCAATTGGCAGGCCGCCTTTCCGCGGGTTTTCTCGCGTCCAGAGCCGGGCTTCGACTGCGTGATCGGCAACCCGCCGTGGGAGCGGCTCAAGGTCCAGGAGCGGGAGTTCTTCGCCTATTCAGCCCCCAAGATCGCCGAGGCCGTCAGCGCCGCGAAACGCCGGTCCCTGATCGGAGCGTTGGAGAACAAGAACCCTGAACTGTTCACCCGTTACACGCAGGCAAAGACGAGCGCCGAGCGGACGCTGAACTACGTGCGGTCGTCTGATCGGTTTCCCCTCACCGGCAAGGGGGATGTCAATACGTACGCGCTCTTTGCCGAGCGGGCCCGACGGATCGTCGCGCCGACCGGGCGGGTCGGGCTGCTCGTGCCCTCCGGCATCGCCACCGATCACACCACCAAGGAGTTCTTCACGGAACTAATGGATTCCAAGACGCTGCGGCGGTTTTACGATTTTGAGAACCGCGAAAGAGTGTTTCCCGATGTCGATGGTCGTTTCAAGTTCTGTACGCTGGTCTACGGCGGGCCGAAATGCACCGCGCCGGCGGCGGACTTCGTTTTCTTCATCCGCAACATGGAGGCCGTCAAGGATCCGAAGCGGCACATTGCCTTAAACGCCGACGACCTCGTGCTGCTGAATCCCAATACGCGGACCTGTCCCATCTTCCGCTCGCGTCGCGACGCCGAGTTGACCAGACGCATCTACAAGCGCGTTCCCATTCTGGTCGAGCACTCCCGCGGCGAGCGCGGCAACCTTTGGGGCGTGCGCTTCTACACGATGTTCCACCAGACCAACGACGCGGAGCTTTTCCATACCGCCGAGCAGCTTGCGAAGATGGGTTTCAAGCTCAAGGGCAACCGGTGGGTTCGCAAGAAGGAAGTGTACCTTCCCCTCTACGAGGCCAAGATGGTTCAGATGTATGACCATCGCGCCGCCGGGGTCATCGTGGACACGGACAACTGGATGCGCCAGGGACAGACGGTCGCGACCTCGCTCGTTTCGCATCAGAAACAGGAATTCGTTTCTCTGCCGCGCTGGTGGGTGGCGGAGTCCGAGGTGTCCAAGGCGCTCCAAGGCCGCGGGCAACCGCCGTATCTGTGTTACAAGGATGTCACGAGTCCCACGAACGAACGGACGATGATCGCGGCGTTCATTCCCCACGTGGCGGTCGTCAACTCCGCGCCATTGATGTTCGTCGAGGACGAGATTTCAGGTCGCTTGCAGTGTTGTCTGCTGGCGAATCTGAACAGCTTTGTGCTGGATTTCGTGGCACGGCAGAAGGTCGGGAACGTGCATCTCAACTTTTTCATCGTCGAGCAGTTGCCGGTTTTCACGCCCGACGCGTATGCGGAGCGTTGTCCGTGGAGTCGCAATCAGAAGTTGGAGAAGTGGATATCGGATCGGGTGCTGAAGCTCACCTGCACGGCGGATGACATGAAGCCGTTGGCGGAGGCGTGCGGGTTCAAGGAGGGGGTTCATAAATGGAAGCCCGCCGAGCGCGCGGAACTGATGGCCGAGCTGGATGCCGCCTACTTCACTCTCTACGGCATCAAACGGGACGACGTGGAGTACATTCTCTCGACGTTCACCGGCCCGGGGCGTGAGCCGCCACCGGGCATGGGCCGGCCGCAAGTGCGCGAATTGATCCTGGAGGCCTACGACGGTCTCGTGCGCGGGTGAATCGAAGGCGGCGCCCACGAGGGGCGGCGCTGCACCGGTGCGGTCCGCTCGCGGGCGACGAGTTTGTCGGCCTGGCGGGTGGGTTCGGGGAGGCGGTAGCCGTCGCCACAGGCGAGGGTGATCTGCACGGCGGTGTCGAGGGAGAGGCGGTGGCCGACGCTTACGTAGACGGGCTTCACGTCGTCGCGGGTCCGGACGGCCATGCCGATGCATTCGCCGTCATGCATGAGCCGTGAAGTGGCGCCGCGCGTGTGCCCCGGCGGTTCGCACTCTCCGAGCAGGATCGTCTTCGCGCAGCCGAGGCTGGGGCGATCGAGCAGCAAACCCACGTGACAGGCCAATCCGAATCGGCGGGGGTGGGCGTAGCCCTGGCCGTCAAACATGAACACGTCGGGTTCACATCGAAGTTGCTTCAAAGCGGCGAGAAGGGCCGGGGCTTCACGGAAAGAGAGCAGTCCCGGCACATAGGGAAACGACACCATCCGGCGGGCGACGTGTTGCTCGACGACGGCTCGACGTTCCACATCCCAGACTACAACCCCGGCGATGCACTTCGATCCATCGGTCGAGAAGGAGAGGTCCGCCCCGGCGACGAGTCGCAGCTTGGGCGGACGCCCGCGCCGCACGACCGATGACGCGAGTTTGCGCTGAATCTCGATGGCCTCGACGGGCGCGACCGACCAGGAATGGGGAACCCACGGGATCTTCATTTCAAGCTCCCCGCGACCAAGTCGGGAGCGGGGAGAGTCGGAATGTTAAGCGAATCCCGGCGCGCCGGGACTGTCCGCGCGGGCGGGCGTTGCCGATTCGTCGGCAGGTCTTGCGCCGCATTCTGGCGCCGCGGAGGCCGCGAAGGCGGTGCGAATCGGAATCGGCGATATTCCGTAACCTATTGTCTCATATATGGTAACGGATGGCGAGGAGTCAGGAGACGGTCGCTCGTTTTGACCGCTTGCCGCGTTTTGGCACGCCCGGTGATGAGGTGGGGACCTGACGACGCGCCGGATCCCGGCGCGGCGAACTGGCGGAGACCGGTATGCGATTCTCGACGGAGCGGCTGGCGGCGGCGGACGGTGCCGTGCACGTGGCACTCGATTGGGAGTCGTTGGGCCGCTTGGTGCGCGTCGGGACGCTCGATGCGGTGGCGATGCACTTTGCGGATCTCGCGCTGGACCAACCGCCGGAGGGAGAGGGGTCGCGCGGGCTGACCCTTGACTCTTCGCGTCAAGGGGAGCAGCCGGCGGCTCAGGTGGGATGACGTGATCCATGAGTAGTTACGGGCTGTGGCTGTCGGCGGCGGGAATGAAGGTGAATGAGCACCGGCAGACGCTCCTCGCCAACAACATGGCCAACGCCCAGACCACAGGATTCAAACACGATTTCGCGGTGGTGATGCAACGTCGGGTGGAAAGCAAGGAAGACCCCGGCGGACTGCCGTTTGCGCATCCGGTGCTGGATGGTTTGCCGGGCGGGGTGAATGTTCTGCCCGCGTATCACAGCGCCGAGCAAGGTCCGATCGAATGGACGGGCAAGCCTTTGGACGTGGCGATCCAGGGGGACGGCTTCTTCGCGGTCAACGACGGGGAAGAGACGCGGTACACGCGAAACGGCGAGTTCACGACCAATGCGCAGGGCGAGTTGGTGATGGCGAACGAGGCCGGTCGGTGGCGGGTGCTCGATGAGGGCGGCACCCCGATCCGAGTGGATGAGGCCGGCGGCGAGGTCGAAGTGTCAGATGGTGGCACCGTTCGTCAGGGCAACGCCGTGGTGGGAAAGATCGGATTGATGACCAACGAGGACCCACGGTCGCTTCGCAAGGTGGGCGAGAACTTGTTCGAAGCGGTCGGACGAGCCGACCAAGGAGGGAGGGTCCCGGGCGGAGAGATGAAACCAGCGAACGGACGGCTGATTTCAGGGTCCCGCGAGGGGTCCACGTTCGACGCGATGCAGGGGCTGGCGACGATGATCGAGGCCTCGCGGGCGTATCAGATGAACGCGTCGATGATCCAGCTTCAGGATCAGTTGACGCAGCAGGCTGTCACCACCCTGGGACGGGTCGCGTAGGAGCGGTTGGGTAGATGTCGACAACGGCCTTATATGCAGCCGCTTCGGGGATGCGGGCGCTCGACGAGAAGCTCAACGTCGTGGCCAACAACCTCGCCAACATCAACACCCACGGGTTTAAGCGCTCGCGAGTCAACTTTGAGGACCTGTTGTACCAGGTCAAACGCGAGCCGGGCGCTCGCAATGCGAACGACGAGCCGATCCCGCACGGAATCCTGGTCGGCACGGGGGTGAAGGTTTCGGGCACGCAATTGAACTTCGAGCACGGGACGGTGGACCCGACGGGGCGACCGCTGGATTGGCAGATCGAGGGCGAGGGGTTCTACCAGGTGACCACGGTCCAGGATGGGGCCTCAGTGACCGCCTACACGCGGGCCGGCGATTTCGCGCAAAACGCGGTGGGCAACGTCGTCCTGGCGAACAGCGATGGGGCCGTGTTGGAGCCGCCGATCAGCATCCCCGCGGATGCCATCGAAATCAGCGTCGGACGAAACGGCGAAGTCCGCGTGCGTCAACAAGGCTCGAACACGCTCAACACGGTGGGGCAGGTTCAACTTGCCCGTTTCGTGAATCCGGAGGGCCTGAAACAGATCGGGCGGAACCTGTATCTCGAGACCGACGCCTCCGGGTCGCCGGTCACGGGGACGCCGCAGAGCGACGGGTTGGGGTCGCTCGCCCAGGGCAACCTGGAGATCAGCAACGTCGATCCGGTCCGCGAGTTGATCGATCTCATTACGACGCAGCGGGCCTTCGAGTTGAACAGTCAGTCGATCAAGACCGCCGACGAGTCGCTACAGATTGTGTCGAACTTGAAACAGTAGTCGTGAGAACGGAGAGAAGTTGAGCGGGGCCGCGACGTTTACTCGTACGGGTCGCCGCGCGGGCTAAAGCCCGCGGCTCAGGAAAGCAGCGGATAGACGCAGGACGCAACGATGGAACGCAAGGATTGCGAAAACGCAGGATGCACGAGCGCACGATCCGGTGGAACCAGATCGCTGCGACCGCCGCTTCGCCGCCGCGCGTCTTGGACGCTGGCGGGAGCGAGCGTGATTCTCTGCGCGCACTCGGCGGGCGTACGCGGGGAATCCGTTCGGCTGTGGTCTTCGGCCGTCGTCGTCGACGATTCGATCCGCGTGGAGGACGTGTGTGAACTGCGCGGTCTGGATTCGCAGACCGAGCGACGGCTCGCCCAACTGGTGGTCGGTGAGGCCCCGGCGGCGGGCGGTTCGCGGATCATCCATCTCGAATTGATACGCTCGGTTCTCGCCGCGAACGAGGCCAACCTCGCGCGTCTGACCCTGAGCGGGGCCACACAGTGCGCGGTCTCCCGACCGTCGCAACCTTCGCCGACGCCCGGTTCGGTCCCGGCGCGCCGGGATTCCTCGACTTCGTCCGGGTCATCAAACCGACGTAAGGCGGAAGGCGACCACAAAGCGACGTCGGACGCGTCGGAGAGCGCGAACGGGAAGACGCTGCGCCAGGCCGTCATCGACCACTTCAATGCTGAGTTCGCACGCTACGGCGGCACGGCGGAAATCATCTTCGATCGCACCTCGGAACAGGTTCTTGATCTTTCGGGCCCGGCGTACGAGTTCAAGGTCCGTCGCAAGGGAAACACGCCGCTGGGGCTGTGTCCGTTGGAGGTGGAGGTGCTATCCCAGGGGCGGGCGGTCCAGACCGTGCCGCTGGTCGTACAGGTGACGTTGACCCGTCGGGTGGTCATCGCACGGCGAACGATCAACCAGGGGGCGGCGATTGCGGCGGCGGACGTGGAGTTGACGGCCCTTTCTTTTACGCGGGTTGACGAATTGGGACTCGACGATGTCGCCGAGGCCGTCGGTCAACGGGCGAAGCGAGTGATTTCCGCGGGATCGCTGGTGGAGACGGAGATGCTCGAAGCGGTCCCCCTCGTCTTACGTGGGCAGCTTGTGACGATGACGTCGCTGGCCGGCGCGGTCCGGGTGGTTACGACGGGCAAGGCGGGCGATGACGGGCGGCGGGGCGAAGTGATCCGCGTGCGGGCCGCGGATGACAGGAAGGTCGAGTTCGATGCAGTCGTCGTCGGGCCGGGGGAAGTGCAACTCGGCGCCGGAACCGCGACGAAGGGCGAATCGCGGCTTGCACTGGGAGATCAACGATGATCGCGCGTCGATGGCTCATTGCGTTGGCTTTGGCGACGTGCCTGCAAAGCGGCACGGCGAGGGCCCAGACGTCTTCGCTCGGGGCGCAAAAGCGCGCCGCCGACGTAGGAAAGCCCGTCGAGAAGCCGTTGCGCGAGGCGCCTCCCCGTCCGCGGAACCTGGTGTATGAGCGTTTCGGCTGGTTTTCGCCGACGCCGGCGCCGCCCAAGAAGTTCAGGCCGGGCGACCTGCTGACCATTATCGTCCGTGAGCAACGGAAGTGGGAGGCCGACTCCGACCTGCAAACGAAGAGCAAGTTCGACGCGAAGAGCGAGCTCAACGCGTTCGTGGACGCTACCCAGGGCGGCATCGGCGCCGCCGCTTTCCGCCGTGGGAAGCCCAACATCGACTACAAGTGGGACCAGAAGACGAAGAACGAGGGCGACTCCTCCCGCGAGGACAAGCTGACCACTCGTCTGACCGCCACGATTATCGACGTGAAACCGAACGGCCTGCTGGTGATTGAGGGTCGGGCGAAGATGACGCACGACGAGGAAATCAGCGAGATCACCATGACCGGAACGTGCCGCAAGGAGGATGTCACGGCGGACAACACCGTCCTCAGCACGCAGATCGCGGACAAGGCGGTCGTGGTGAGCAACGCCGGGGCGTTGCGATCCGCCTCCAGCCGAGGGTGGATCTCGAAACTACTAGACGTGTTGAAGCCGTTCTAGCCATGAAGTTCAAAGTTCAAAGTTCGAAGTTCGAAGACCGTGGGCAGCCACGAAGCCACGAAGCCACGGAGCCACGAAGCCTGTGGAGGGCGCAATCCGTTCAGCGGCATCGAGGCCTTTTTGAACTTCGAACTTCGAACTTCGAACTTCCGCTTGGCCGCTCTCTGGCGCTCGCGGTTCTGATGGGGGCGGGGACCGCGGTTGGGCAGATTCCGAGCGCGCGAGTGGGGGACGTCACTCACTTGCAAGGTCTCGGTCGCAACGTGCTCGTCGGGTACGGATTGGTCACGGGGCTGGACAAGACCGGCGATGGCGGAAAGTTCCTGCCGACGATGAAGGCCGTCGCGGAAATGATGCGGCGGTTCGGCGCGGACATCGAGTCCGTCGCCGACGTGCAGACGAGTAAGAACACGGCCGTGGTGATGCTCGAGGCCGTCATTCCCGACCACGGCGGGCGGGAGGGCGGATTGCTCGACGTCGCGGTTACGGCGGTCGCGGCGAAAAGTCTGGAGGGCGGCCGGTTGCTGCCCACGCCCTTGGTGTACCACGACCGGAACGTCGAGGGTCTCTTCGGGTTCGCGTCCGGGCGGATCGTCGTGGACACGGCGACGCCGACCACAGGCGTCATCCGGGACGGGGCGAGGCTGGAAAAGGACGTGTTCACCAACGTCGTGGCCACGGGCGCGGCGTTGAAGGCGAACGGCCTCAACAGTTCGTGGATACAGCCGGAGCAAACCTACCTCACGTTGGTGCTGGACGACGCCCACGCGGGATGGTCGATGGCGGCCTCGATCGCGCAGGCGGTGGACAAGGAACTGGGCGTCTCCGCCGATCTAGAACGGGTCGCCCTGGCCGTGGATAGCAAGAACGTCGTGGTCGTGTTGCCGTCGCATCAGCGGGGCGATCCCGCCTCGTGGATTCGCGACGTCGAACGCACGCCGATCCTCATGGAATCCGGCGAAGCCCGGGTCACCATCAACCGCCGAGCGGGGACCATTGTGGTGACGGGCGACACGCGGATTTCGCCGGTGGTCATCTCGCAGTTGGGCCTGACCGTGACGGTCGTGAATCCCCTGGCGGAAGGGAAGGTCCAGATTCCGGCGACGATGCAGCAGGAGTTTGTGGCCCTGGACAACGAGCAGACGCGGCAGGCGAACGTGCGCGACCTACTCGAGGCGCTCAATCGTCTCAAAGTGCCGTTCAAGGACCGGGTCTCGATTCTGGAAGAGATTCACCGGGCGGGGAAGCTCCACGCGCGCTTGATGTACGAGGGATGAACATGAACGCAGCCGCCGTCAGTCGAGCCGCCGGACCGGAAACAACCGTACAGGGCGACCTGCAACGGTTGCGCGAGGCGACGGGTCAGGTCGTCGGGTCGGTCTTCTTCGGGACGCTGCTCAAGACCATGCGCGACAGCGAGATCAAAGGGCAATACGGTCACGGCGGGCGAGGCGAGGAAGTTTTCGCCGCTCAGTTGCACGGGATGTGGGCGGAGCGCATGGGCGAGGCCTCCAAGGGCGGGTTGACCGACATCCTCTACCGCCGCCTGGAACACCAGCAGCAGTTGATGAGTGGAAGTCGCCGGCCTGAGCCCGGGAGGAATCGCGCATGACCCAAGCCATCGAAGCCAAGCGGTTCAGAGACCTGTTGCGGCTGCTCGACGCTTTCACAACGCTGAACGAGCAACTGTTCGCACTCATTGATTCCAAGATCGACGCGATGAAGCAGGCTGACCTCCACGCGATGCGCGATTGCGGCGAGCGGGAACAGGAGATGGTGCAGCATTTGCAGGAGCGGGAGGGTTTTAGGCGTCAACTAATGGACGCGATCGGTACGGAATTGGGTCTTTCCTCGCGGGCGGCGCGATCGATGTGCATCACCGAGCTTGGTTCCCGGCTTTCCGAGCCGCAGCGGACGGCGTTGATGGACGCGGCGGACCGGTTGCGGAAGGCGATCTTCAAGGTCATGCAGGCGAACCGACTGGCGGGGGTGATTTCACGCGAGATTCTGCATCATTTGAAATGGGTTTTCGCAGCGGTGAGGCCCCGCGATGAAAAGCCCGCGGGTTACGCGGGCAACGGGGACCTGGTGCCGAGCTGTGGCACTCCAATGTACGAGACGGTGGGATAGGCCGCGATGGGACTGTTGAATTCGGCATTGCAGATCGGTCGAAGCGCCCTGCTGAGCTATCAGGGAGCGCTACAGACCGTGGGCAGCAACATCAGCAGCGCCGGCAGCCCGGATTACACGCGGCTGGCACCGCAGCTTGATCCCTTGCAGGGCAGCCTGGTGGCGAATGATCCCAGCCCCGGGGCGGGCGTGGCGTTGACGGATATCCAGCGCTATCTCGACGAAGGGTTGGAGGGCCGGGTGCGGCTGGCGATCGGCGGGCAGGAATCGGCGACCGCGAGGCAGACGGCGCTTGCCCAGGTGGAATCGTTCTTCGATGATTTGAGCGGGGCGGGACTCTCGACGCAGCTCGGTACCTTCTTCAGCCGCTTCAATGACGTTCAGAACACGCCGGAGGATCCTGCCATCCGCGAGTTGGCCGTGTCCGGCGGGGCGTCGCTCGCGGAATCGCTGCACAGCATACGCGGACAACTGGGAAAGCTCGGCGAGGACCTCGACGGGCAGATCGGCGACATCGTCTCCCACGCCGACGACCTCGCTAAGGGAATCGCCGACCTGAACGCGGAGATCACCACCGGCGAGGCCGGGCGTCGCGGACAAGCGACGGCGCTCCGCGATCAACGCGATGCGAAACTCCGCGAATTGAGCCAGCTTTTTGACGTGACGGTCCGCGAGGAGCCGGACGGCTCGATCAACGTCTACGTGGGCAGCGAAGCCCTGGTCCAGGGCGGCATTTCCCGCGGCTTGGTAACGGTAACAGAGACGGATGGGGGTTTCGAGCGGACTTCGGTCCGATTCGCGGACACGAACCAGCAAGTGGAAATCCGCGGCGGGCGGCTGCAAGGGTTGATGACGGCGCGGGACCAGAACGCCTACGGACAGATCGCGGCTCTCGACCAGCTCGCGGCGGCGTTGATCCAGGACGTGAACCGCATTCACGCGGACGGGCAAGGTTTGACGGGCTTCCGCGACGTGACCGGGAACTTCGACGCCCTGGCGACTGATGCGGCTCTCGACAGCGACGCCGCCGGGCTCGCCGATCGGCCGCAAAGCGGCAGCTTCTACATGACCGTGTCCGACGATGCGACCCACACGCCGGTGGCGTATCGGGTTGACGTATCTTTGGATGGCCAGGGCGGCGGGACGACGCTCGACTCGCTCGTGTCGGACATCAACGCCCAAGTCACGGGAGTGACGGCCTCGGTGACGAGTGACCGGCGGTTGAAGTTGACCGCGGCGGATGGGTTCTCATTTACCTTTGGCTACGACGGACAGCAGGCCCGGGCGGATACGTCCCATGTGCTTGCCGCGCTGGGCATCAATACCTTCTTCAGCGGCACGGACGCCCGGAACATCACGGTCAACGAGACCGTGCAGAGCGATCCATCGTTGTTGGCGGCGGCGACGGTGTTTCTGGCGGGCGACGGGGCCAACGCGGGCAAGGTCGCGGAGCTGGAAACCGCCCCGAGTGACCGACTCGGCGGGGCGCCGATCCCGGCTTTCTATGACTCCGTCGCCAACTCCATCGCGACGAACGCGGCAGCGGCGAACAGCGACGTGCAGGCGAGCGGGGCGGTCCTGTCGTCGCTGCAATCCCAAAAGGAAAGCGTCAGCGGCGTGAACCTCGATGAGGAGGCGATCGCCCTGTTGAAGTATGAGCGGGCGTTTCAGGGCGCGACACGGTTCGTCCGCACGGTAGACGACTTACTGACGGAACTGGTGTCGCTGCTTGGGTAGGGAACGAAGGTAGGTTGAAATGTCGGTGAGCCCGGTCAACGTGACACGAATCAGCAACAATCTGCGGACCACGATGCTCTTGGATTCGTTGCGGCGGAACCAGGTGGACCTGTTCCTGTCGCAGTCGCATATCGCGACCGGCCGCAACTTTGTGAGGCCCAGCGAGGACCCCGTCGCGGCGGCACGGGCATTGGATCTGACCCAGGCCCTGTCGCGTCAGGACCAGTTCAAGGCCAACGTGCAATACGGCGACACTTTCCTAACGGCTGCGGACAGCGCGCTCACGGAGATCAACACCCTGCTGATCCAGGCGTCCGCGATCGCCAGTCAAACGGTCAGCAACCTCACCAGCGAGGCGGAGCGGGAGGCCGAGGCCGAGGTCGTCACCTCCATCCGTCAGCAACTTCAGGCCGTCGGGAATCGACAGTTCAACGGGCGGTACATCTTCGCCGGGCGCGACACGACGAGTCGTCCCTTCGTCGATGCCTTGGGCGCAACGGCGTATGTCGGGGACACTGGCGATCTCATCGTTCGACCCGATGAGGGCCAGACCGCCCCGATCAGTATGCCGGGAAGTCTGCTCTTCGGAGCGCTCTCCGCTCCGATCAGCAGCGGCGTGGACCTGACGCCGACGCTCACCGAAGACGTTCGCCTGGAGGACCTCGCCGGCGCCGGCGCTCAGGTCCTCCGCTCCGGGATGTTGGTGTTCAACGACGTCGGCGGGGCGGGCGCGTTTGCCGTCGATCTGAGCACGACCGACACCATCGGCGGTGTCGTCGAAGCGATCAACGCCGCGGCGAAGGCGGCGGGGGCGAATGTTACGGCGTCATTCTCCGATACGGGGATCGTGGTGCGTCAAACTCCTTCCAGCGGGTCGGGGGGCGCGGTCACGCGGAGCTTGACTCTCGGCCCGGTAGATCAGCAACTGGCCTTGATTCCGCGGGTCACGCGGCTGACGCCCGTGGCCGAACTCGGTCAGGGGGCGGGCATCGATCTCGAAAGCGGGCTTATCGTCTCCAACGGCGCGAACACCGCGACCGTCGATCTGAGCGCGGCCAAGACCGTCCAGGATATCATCAACGCGATCAACAACGCCGGCATCTTCGTCCGCGCCCGGATCAACGACGCGGGGACGGGAATCGAGGTTTTCAATGAAGTATCCGGCACGTCGCTGAGCATCGGGGAGAACGGCGGAACCACGGCGACCGACTTGGGCATTCGCACCCTGACCACCTCGACGCCGCTGACGCAGTTGAATTTCGGGAACGGGGTGACGACGGTCTCCGGGACGGGCAAGGCCGACCTGCGGATCGTTGCGAAGAACGCCGAGACCGTCGATGTCGATATCGACGGGGCCGTGACCGTCGGCGATGTGATCGACCGCATCAACGCCGCGGCGACGACCGCGGGAGTGGCGATCAAGGCGTCGTTGGCCACGACCGGTAACGGCATTCGCATCGAGGACGCCACCGGCGGAACGGGCGACCTCACGGTTGCGCTCGCCAATCTTTCCGCCGCCCCGATCGATCTCGGAATCCAGAAGACGGTCAGCGGGACGGCGAAGGAGCTGATCGGCGACGACGTGAACCTGACCCGGACGGGGGGCATTCTGGGAGCGCTGTTTGATCTGGAATCGGCCTTGCGCGGCGCGGACACGCGGGGGATCACTGCCGCCGGCGGACGGCTCGACACTCTCACCGCCGACGTGACCCGCATGCACGCGATCATCGGGGCCCGCTCGCAGACCATGGCGACCAAGCGGACGCAGATGGAGGACGCGACGACCTCGACGCAGCAGTTTCTGTCCGAGGTCCAGGACCTCGATTACGCCGAAGCGGCGACGAGGCTGCAAACGGCGATGACCCAACTGCAAGCAAACCTCCAGGCGGGTTCCTCGGTGATGAACCTGTCCTTGTTGGATTTTCTGAAGTAGGGGAGAAGCGGGTGGGGTGCGCGACCGCCAACGGCGCACCGATGCAGGACTCGTGCGGCGTCCGCGTGGCCGGGACGCCGGGACAACGAGCGGCTGCTCGGAGTTGGAACTCCGAGGCGCGGCGAGACCGTCGCGTGCCATGGCGCGGCACTGGAGCGTGATCGCACATCGATCGCCTCGCGCCATCGGGCGGGCCGGATGAGGATCGGTCATGGGAGGCTCGCGATGCTGCTGATTGACACGTCGCGCTTTGGACAACTGGAGGTGAACCCGGATCGCCTGATCGTGTTTGACGACGGCATCCTCGGGTTCCCCCTGCAACACGAGTACGCTCTGATTCAGACCGGCGAAGGGAGCGGCTTTTACTGGTTGCAGTCGGTGGACACGCGCGACCTGGCGTTCGTGGTCTGCGATCCGCGGCTGTTCGTGGCCGATTACCAGGTTCCGGTGAAGGTCGAGGAGCTGGCGTACATCGACCTGAGCGACCCGCAGACCGGGCAGGTGTTCGTGATCGTCAACAAGGTCGGCGATCTGCTCACCGGCAACTTCCAGGGGCCCTTGGTGGTCAATGTGATGAACCGCAAAGCGCGGCAACTGGTGCTCAGCGACAGACGCTACTCGACCCGGCACCCGTTGATGCGGATTCCGGCGCGGCAGGTGATGGGAAAAACAGCGTAAAGTTGCGGTAGCCGCGGCGACCCGGTCGGGACTACAATGGAATGACAAGTTCCACGACATCTGCCCAGCCGGATCGGTGTTCCCTTCGCCGTCCCGGTCGATCGGCGCGGACGCTCCGCCGGCGTCCGCCGCCCGCGAGGAGTGCGGGTCCGCCACAAGCCGGGACCGGGTGCGGAGATGGAATATGACGCATCGGCATGGCAAGGAAGGAGCCGAGTATGTTGGTGCTATCCAGACAGCGCGATGAGACGATCATGATCGGCGACGAGGTGGAAATCACCGTCGTCGACATCCGGGGCGATAAAGTGCGGCTGGGCATCACCGCGCCCCGGCACATACAGGTCCATCGCAAGGAAGTGTACGACGCCATCAAACGGGAGAACCAGCAGGCCGCCAACCTGTCGCCGCAGGACGTCTCTGAGGTGATCGAGACGGACGCAGGGCCGAAAGAGGCGCCCGCCCCGGACGTGGGGCCGGTCAAGGAAGGTTCAGAAAAAGATCGGGCCAAACAAATACGTCGGTCACGAGGATGAACGTGAACCGCGAGGACAATTCCCGGCGTTACGGAAATCGCCGGGGGAGATCAGGGAGGATTTCTGATGTCACGGATCAATAGCAACGTCCAGTCGCTGATCGCCCAGCGCCATTTGGGCATATCGCAGCAATCGCTCACGCAATCGTTGGAGCGGTTGTCCAGCGGTTTAAAGATCAACCGCGGGGCGGACGATCCAGCCGGGTTGATCGTGTCGGAGCGACTGCGCTCGGAGATTGCCGTCGTCCAGCAGGCGATCGACAACTCCACGCGAGCGATCAACGTCATCGCCACGACGGAAGGGGCTCTGGACGAGGTCCAGGCGCTTCTGACCGACATCCAGGCGAAGGTGGTCGAGGCGGCCAACAGCGGGGCGTTCTCCAAGGAGGAGATCGCCGCGAACCAATTGCAGATTGACAACGCCATCGACTCGATCACCCGCATCGCCAACACCACGACGTTCGCCGGACGCAAGCTGATCAACGGCGAGCTGGACTACGTGACCAGCGGCGTGACGGCGGCGAGCCTCGCGGACGTGAACGTCCAGGCGGCCAAATTCGGCACGCAATCGTTCGTCAACGTGGACATCCGCGTCTCCCAGTCGGCGCAGCAGGCGCAGTTGAGCTACGCCCTGCCCGGGCTGACCGCCAGCGGGGCGACCTTGGAAATTCGCGGCCCGGAGGGTGTCCAAACGCTGACCTTCCCCGCCAGTGCTACGACCGTTCAGATGGCCGCCTCCATCAACGCCGAAACTGACGCCACGGGGGTCAGGGCCGTCACCAGCGGCGCCGGCGGCGTCAACGGCTTGAGGTTCGTCAGTTCGCAATACGGCAGCGACGCCTTCGTGAGCGTCACGAAAATTGACCCTAATTCGACGTTCGCTGTACAGGACCGCTCGGGTGCTACCGTCACTCGAACTCCAGGTCGGAACGCTCTGGCCACCGTCAACGGCATCGCCGCGACCGCCGACGGGCTGGAGCTGACCTTCAGCTCCTCCCTGTTGAAGTTGCAGGTGAACCTGGCGGAGGCGTTCGGGAACGGTTCACTCGGATTGACGGGTGCGCTCGGAACATCGAGTTTCGCCATCACCGAGGGCGGCGCCCTGTTCCAGTTGGGCCCGCAGGTCAATACCAACTTGCAGGAGAACATCGGCGTCAAGTCCATGCAGGCCAACAAGATCGGCAATAACCTGGTCGGTTTTCTCTCCGATCTGCAGAGCGGGCAATCCAAGGCCCTCCACACCGGCAACTTCCAGGAGGCTTCGGAAGTCGTTCAAGAAGCGATCACCCAGGTCGCGGTGCTGCGCGGTCGATTGGGCGCCTTCGAGCGCAACACGCTCCAGCCCAACATCAGCCAGTTGCAGATCACCACGGAAAACCTGACCTCGTCCGAGTCCGTGATCCGCGACACCGACTTCGCCGAGCAGACATCGGAGCTGACGCGTTCGCAGATTCTGGTGCAGGCCGGTACCAGTATCCTGGCGATCGCCAACGCCCAGTCGCAGAACGTCCTGACCCTGCTCAAGTAGTTGGCGCGATAGGGATGATGGGTATGCAACGCCGGGCAATTCGGACCCGGCGCGCGCGTCGCTCAGGTCGGGTCGGCGGTGGAGACGTTGCCGACGTTGACGGGTTGGCGGCAGTGCGGGCAGGTCGTCGCCAGTAGCCGGGTCCAACGTTGGGCGAGGGCGTGCTCGCGTCGGTTCATTTCCTGATCGCGTTTGGCGAGTTCGGCCTCGCGTTGGTCGCAGGCCTTTCGCGCTTCAGCCAGGGCGTCTGCCGCGGCTTGGAGTTCTGCCACCTTGGCCGCCAGCTCGCGCTCGCGGGCCAGGATTTGCTCATGGAAGCGGCTGACATCGTGGAGCTGGCCGCGGAGTGCCGCGTCTCTGGCATCGAGTTCCGCAGCGCGGGCTTCCAGGCTGTTCTGCTGCTCGTCGAGCGCCGACGCCCCGTTGCGCAACTGCGACCGCCACAGGTTCAGCCGCTCCCACGTTTCGGTGACGTCGCCGGGCAACTTGTCCAATTCCGGTTCGGCGGCGGTCTTGGCGGGTCCGGGCGCCGCGCTTGTGCACGAACTCTGGACGGCGTGGGCCTGCGGCGGCGGCGCGCAGTCCGCTGCGGAGTGACCATCGTCGCCCTGGGCGAGATTCGGCGAAGGGTGGGCCGTCGAACGGGCGGCGGGCTCATCCACGCGCGTACTTGCGCTCCGCTCCAGGCAGTGCACGGTCAGGCCGAAGGGACCGGCGGTAATCCGATCGTCGTTGTACAGCGGGGTCAGTGAGCACCGTTGACCGTTCACCCAAAGGCCCGTGCGGCTGCCGAGATCGAAAATCGCCGGTCCCGCTCCGACGCGGAAAAGTAGGGCGTGGCGGGCGGACAGGTCGGGATGATCGAGACGGACGCACGCGTCGTCGTGGCGGCCGATCATCTCGACCGCCTGCTCGATCGACCAGTGCTTGTCCGTGTGGATCAGGTGCAGCGACACCGGCCCGGGGAACTTTGTCGGATCGGCGAACTCCATGCCGAAGTCGGAGTCCCCGGACACATTGTCGGGCATCTGGATGGCGACCTGGATCGTCGTTTCGCCGAGGGAGATGACGTCGCCGTCGCTGAGGATCGCGAGGTTCACGCGGGTCTTATTCACCTGCGTGCCGCTGCTGGTGTGGAGGTCTTTCAGCAGCACATCCGTCCCCGTGTTGACGATGACGCAGTGGGCGTTGCTGATGTCCTGATCGTGAAGCACGATGTGGGCGGGGCGGCGCGAGCCGATCACCGTCACGGGGCGGCGGAGGTTCCAGGTTTTCTGCCCGGCCGATCCGAACCCCGCCGTTACTCGAATCAGCGGGGCGGTCGCGGGAAGCTCCACGGTCAGTTCACGGATTTGCGTTGCTTGCTCGGTCATCACTCCTCACCCCTGCCCCCTGTCGCCTGTGGTGATCGCGCGCGGTGAACCCGACGGGCTGGAGGGTCGCGGGTCTCTCCCGGCACGCAAAACTTCAGCCGAACACGGTCGGCCGATCTCCCGTTCCCGAAACCGTGCATCCTCTGCGAGCACAGCCGGAAGGTCGCGCTCGGCCCGCGTGTAAGGGCACCAGCGGGTCGTTGGCGCGTGGACGGATGGCGTCGGCCCCTCATCGCATCGTCAAGAGCACTGTTATGCGGTCTGTGCAATTTAGGGCCTATCCCCGATTGAATGTACAATTGCCCTCGGACGGTGGGCAACTCGTCGAGCCGTCGCGTTTTGGACGGAAGCGCGGTGAAGCCCGCGAGGACCGAGAATGAACATTGTTCTGACGAACGACGACGGCTATGACGCCGCGGGACTTCGCGCCGCTTTTGAGGCGTTATCCAATTTGGGGACGGTGCACGTGGTGGCGCCGAAGGCGGAACGCTCCGCGTGCAGCCACACCATCACGCTCCGCCGACCGATAAGCGTCGAACGCCGGACCCACGCCGGGTACGGGGTCAGCTACGCCGTGGACGGATCGCCCGCCGATTGCGTCCGCTTGGCCGTCGCGGCCCTCGTTGATCGACCCATCGGACTCGTCGTCTCCGGGATCAACCACGGGGCCAATGCGGGAGTGGATACCTTTTATTCCGGAACCGTCGCCGGGGCCCGCGAAGGGGCGATCCTGGGCATCCCCGCGATCGCGGTCTCGCAGGCCATGCGCAGCGGTATCGAACCGAATTGGCCCGCGGCGACCGAAATCACGGCCTCGCTCATCAAGGACCTGTTGCGTGAACGTCTGCCGGGGCTGGGTTTCTGGAGCATCAACCTGCCGTCGCCGATCCCGCCCGACGCCGGCAATCATGTGCATCGTGTGCCGGTCGCCATCCACCCCATGCCGATGACCTTCGATCGCTCGGAGAGCGACGATGGCCGGCTCATGGAGTTCGACTACGGCGCGTCCTATTGGCTACGCGACGTCACCGGCCCCAGCGACTACAGCGTCATCCGCGACGGCGACATCGCGGTCACCGCGATCCCGCTCTATGGACGCTTTTGACCGTATTGGGTTGGTCTGGCGACCTCGACGGGCGTAAGGGTGGAAGGTGAGCCGTCGTTCCGTAGCACCAGCCCTCGGCGCGGTTTAATTCGCTGCTTGGTCAGTGCGAAATCGCTTGCCCCTGCGGACCGACTCGCGTACGATTTCAGCATACGGAATGATAAGCTTCCCTGCGTCGCGAGGTTGCTCGGGCAGTGTTGGACGGCGTTACCGGACGGCAAACGGGGTCAGGAGGATCGATGCTCCGTACTTTACTCGGAAGCTAACGCGTTTGCGGCCAGCCCCGTGGATAGGCGAGTTGGGTGAGACGGTTTCGCCCTCACACTGGAGCCTGTGACAATGAAAGATGGTGACCTCCGGAATCTTGAGCAAAAAGGCGACCACCAACTCTTTGCCGACCAGGAACGGGACGACGACGAAATCCATCGTGTGGACCTCCGCCGGTGCGTGTTTCGCAATGTTGGGTTTAGGAGTACCAAGTTCATAGATGGGCATCTGACCCACAGTCTATGTATCGACGGGTACTTCAAGGGCGCCCTTTTCAAGAACGTCGACTTGACCGGCACCAAGTTCGTGCGATGCAACTTCCGAAACGCCTACTTCGAATGTTGCAACCTGCGATATGCCATGTTCCATCAGTGTATATTGGATCTGGACAGAATCGTTGCGAGCCTTCCGCAGGAGGTGAATCTTCGGTTTCCGCTGCTGCGTTCGTTGCGACTGAATGCGTCGGAGATGGGCGACGCGGCTGCGGCGAGCAGGCTGCTTCTCATGGAGCTAGAGGCCGAACGGTTGAAACAATTCGCGGTCTTTACAGCCGCGAGTCCGTATTTTGCCGAGAACTTTAGTCACTGGGACCGAGTAAACGCTCTTCTGGGCTGGGTAAGTCATCACGCGCAGTCGTTCCTTTGGGGGTACGGCTTGCGTGTCCTCAGACTGTTACGTACGGCTACCGTCGTTATTCTCGCGTCCGCGATGGTGACCTGGGCGGGAGGCGCGCGGTTCAGCATCCTCAGCGCTACTCCTAGAACACTCGGGCTGCTTGAATCGATCTACGTGAGCACCGTTACGTTCTCTACATTGGGCAGTGCCGACTCCGTTCCAGCATCCGCGCTAGCGCGGTTTATGGCGATGGCGGACAGCGTCTCCGGAGCGGTTTTCCTCGGGCTGCTTGCGGCAGCGGCTTATAGGCGGATTCGACCTTGAACTCGTGCACGCGGTTTCCCAATGAACTGATCTCACTGTTTGTTTTCGGCTCACACGCGCGCGGAGACGCGGATTCCTACTCGGATCGCGACCTGTGCCTGTTCACTGACGACCTTGAGTACACGCGATTGCTCGGCGTAAGACATGAGGTCGCTCGGACGTTCGATGTGTCCGTACTTGAAGTATCTGGGTATCCAAAGGCTGTGGTTTATCAGATGGCAGCGAAAGGTTCCTTGTTCCTTTGGCACCTTCGGCTAGAAGGGCGAATCCTCCATGACAGGGACAACTTCGCTCGGGATCTCCTGGCAAGCTTAGCTCCATTTAGTCACTACCGAAACGACCTTGGCGTTTTTCGGTCTCTTTTGAACGGCATTTCGCGCGGCTACGCGCGTCCTCTGCCCGCCACGGAGTTTGATCTGCACATGCTACAAAGCATCGTACGCAACACGTGCATCCTACTGACGTATGCTGCTGGGAGACCAACATTCGATCGGAAAACTGCCTTTACGGTTGCTGTGTCGCTGTACCCGCAATTGCCGATGCGAATAACAGAATACGAGGAGCTATGCAAGTGGCATCTCTGTTATGTCCGGGGTGTTGCCCCTGGCCGTCTTATTCCGGATGAGTCGGAAACTGCGCGACTAATTGACGCGGTTGGTGCAGTCATTACCTTCGCCGAGGAAATCCTGATTTGACTAGTCTTTGTAAGGAGCTACTCGACCACGTCGTGGAACTTGAGGAGACGTGTCTTCGGTTCCCGTACCCCCGAAGAGTACAGATCGAACGCGGGATCTTCGGGACGTGTAAAGCGCTCGCTCAAGCGTATTTCGGATACAACTTGCAAGGCTTTACAGTGACGGCGAGAGACGAGATTGAGGGGCTTCCACACAACAACGCAGGTTGCGAAGATGCCTTCAGAGCAATACGCCTGGCGTTCGAACTACGGGCTGTACTGGGGAACTTAGCGAGTGGAGACCCCTATCTGGACTGGGAACTCGCTGGGCCCTCTCTTCCGGGTCGCGACGACGCTATACGGTTGTTTTCGAAGCAACTGCAGGAATACGCAACATCGGCCGCCTCTCTCCTTCCCGAATCTGCGGACAGCTAGTAAAGACCACGATCGGTTCTTGCGCGGAATGTTCTCCGCTCATAGGTGCGTCGTTTCCGAATGGCGATCGACGAGCCTGCCCCGCATTGAACGTCCCCCGCGCAGCGCACGTGGTCGATGTGGTCGTGCGAGATGATGAGGGCATCGACGTCGCGGATGTCTCGACCGTGGACGGCCATGCGACGCTCGGCGAGGGCCCCGCTGATCCCGGCATCGAACAGCAGTCGCACGCCGTCGGCCTCGACGTAGATCGCATTGCCGTTCGATCCCGATTGGAGCGAGAAGGTCCGCATCACCCGGATTGTAGATGGTTGCCGGGGAATGTCGATGAGGTCGTCCGCGACGTAACCGTTCGTGATTGCGCAACAGCTATCAGAACCCCAAGCGCGGGGCCATTGGGCGAGTCGCTTACGCTACTGGTTCGGATCGGGGGTGCAAGATTCTGCACGGTCAGATAGGATGGACATTGATGACGGAGCGTCGATTGCCTGCCGATCGCGAACGCACCTCGCCGATTCGCGGCGTTGAGTACGCAGCCGTCGTCGCGGCCGGCGCGATTCTCGTCGTCTTCCGCCTGCACGCCTTCGACCTGCCCCTCGAAACCGACGAATGCAATTACGCCTACATCGGTGCTCGCTTGCTCGCCGGTGATCGCCTTTACGTTGACGTTTGGGACCATCAGCCCTTCGGCGTGTTCGCATTGTTCGCAGTCGTCATCGCCGCCTTCGGCGATGCACCGCATGTTTTCCGCCTTACCGCAATGGGGTTTTCCCTCATCTCGCTGTTGCTGGTCTACGCGATCCTGCGTCGCCTCGCGGGACGCGGTGCGGCCATCCTCGGGGCACTGTTGTTCGCCCTGGTCTCCTCCGACCCCGGCACCGGCGGGGAAGGCTGCAACCGCGAGATTTATATGAACACGTTCATCCTCGCGGGTTGGTATCTCGCCCTTCGATCAACCTCGCACCCGCGTCTTCGGCTGTTCGGATCGGGGTGCGCGTTGGCGATCGCCTCAAGCCTCAAGACGATCATCGCCGTGCACTGGGTCTTCCTGGCCGTCTGGATCGCCGTCGATGAATCAGGGCGTTTGATCGGGTCTCGACGCGCACCGCGGATCGTCCGACGCCTCGCATGGTTCGCGTTGGGCCCGATGATCCTATGGGGCGCCGCGTTCGCGTATTTCGCCGCCACGGGGCGATCTCATGAGTTCGTCGACGCGGTCTTCGAGTTCAACCTCGGCTACAGCGACAGCTCCGAGCCGTTCCTCATGCGCTTCGCCCGATTCTTCGCCCCGATCAAACACAAGTTCATCTTCGACAGCGCCATGCCTTTGTGGATCGGCGCGATCGCCGCTTCGGTCTGGTTGACCTTTGAGAGCGCCGTTCGCCGCAACCTTCGTTGCCTCGCCGCCGCCTCGCTCCTGTTTGCAAGCTACGTCGCGACGTGCCTGCCCGGTCGCTTTTGGCCTCATTATTACTATCTGTTGCTCCCCGCGCTGGTCATGGCCGTGTCGATGTTGGTAGTGCGGTGCGCCGCCTGGGTCCAACATTACCTCGCCCGTGGCTCGCCCTTCGGGAGCTTGGCGCGGATCGTCGTCTATGTCCTCTTCCCCGTGAGCGTCGCAGCTACCGAGACGCGTGACTTTCTTCTGCAACCGCCTTTCGGGATTACCGTCAAGCGCTATAACTCCCGTGACTTCTGGGGCAGGGCGCAAGGCGAGAACGTCGCCGCAGTCACCGATTCCGAGGATTCCATTTTCGTCTTCGGCAACGACGCTGAGATTTACTACTACTCGCATCGGCGGTGCGCCTCACGGTACACGATGATCACGGGGTTGGGTGCGCACATGAAGGGGGCCGAGGAGCGGCGACGGATTCTGCTGTCCGAGCTGGAGATAACCCGACCGCGGCTGATCGTGGTCCTTTTTGACGAACCCGCATGGGCGGAGTGGAGGCTCTTTCTCGAAACCTACTACGGAGAGCCGGCGGGATGGGATTTTCACGATCGCAAACGCAACGCGATCATGTTCGTCGTGGCCCGGAAGGATCGCCCGATCCAACCAATCGACTGGGACTGGGATCGGTCGGCCGTCGGCGGATGGCAACTGGGAGAGCGGCGGTAGTGGTAACGTTTGAGGGCAAAGCGATCCGCAAACTCCAACACCCCGTCCGGGCGCGGAAGCTCGAAGGGTTCCTGGACCAGATTTCACCGACAGTATCGACGGCGTAACTCCAGAATTCGGCGTGAGCGGCGACACCCCGCGCGCCGCCGGCCGCGGGTCATCCGCTCATCGTTCGCTTAATTCAACGCCGGGCAGCCGAGACCGATCTGAAGAAGCGAGTAGTCAAAGAGGTCCACGTCGGTGTCGCGATCAAAATCGTAAACGCGGCAATTCGGGTCCACGGAAACATTCGGCCCGTCCATGCAGCCGGGGAATCCCGCGTAGTCGTTCAGGTCTGAATCGCCGTCACCGTCGACGTCGATCCGACCGTCGACCAGGCAGCCGCAAAGCTCTTGAGCCAGGGAGGCACACCTGTCGTCCCACTCCACGTTGCAACAGTACTCCCCGTCCGGGCGGAAGGTGAGGCACACCTTCGCGCAGCAAGCCTTATCGCTGCATCCAGGGGTGCCATGCGGGGTACGGCAATCTCCAGTCGTTCCGCCGCATACGAGAGGAACGGCTGGGCAGATTTGCCCCCCGGCGCCGCAGTTCCGCCCTCGCTGCCAAGAATGCACGCCGAATTGCGAGGGCAAGGCGTTACATTGGTTTAAGGTAAGGTCCCTGCAAGTAAACTGGATGGAGTCGTCGAGGGAGCAGCAGGCTGCGATCCCGCAGGGGTACGGGAACGGATCGGCGCCGCAGGCCGCGCCCGGTACCCACGCGGGCTGAAGGGCCGAGAACCGCGGCGGCCAAGGACAGTTCATTTGCGGAACCTCACGGCAAACAGCGTCGCCGTTTTCATCCAGAAGCGCCATATCGCAACAAGCCCCCACCGGCGGCGCGCCGGCGCAGGTGATGCTCACGTTCAATGCGGCGTACACGTCCATTCCCGGAACGTCGGTCAAGATACAACCCTGGTCTCCGATTACGCCGATGACGTCCTCGGTTCGCCCGACCGCCGCCTGTACCCCGGCAACGATTACGCCTCCGGTGGCGTTGTTGACTTTCGCGGAAAACCACAGGTTCTGCGGCAAGGGAACCGGCGGGTCGACGATCAAGCGGGCGATTTTCACGTAGGAGCCGGAACCGTTGGCGAAGAACTTCTCCGTGCCGGGGATCGCCGGGCCTTCGCAGCCAAGGCGCATGTCGAAGGTGTAGAAGGCGACGCCTTTGGCGGCTACCTCGTAGCCGACCATCTGACACCCGTCGACGCCAAGTTGAATGTCGTCGGCGAAGGTGACGTCCGCGCCGGGGTTGAAGAGGGGTCCTGAAGGCTTGTTGTTCTTGTACCCGATGAAGACCTCGGGGCAGGTGGCGTCCGCGTAGATTTCCACGTTGAAGCTGGCGTGAGGTTGGTCGGGAAAACCGCCGAAATCGGCGTTACACGGGAATCCGGGGTAATCGTAGCTATCCGCCGAGAACCCCTTCATCGCCGGCGCGCCCACCACGATGCCGGCGTTGCCGCGGCTGAAACTGACGCCCAACCAGATGTTGGTCGGCAGCGGCACGTTGGGCCCGGCCACGAAGGAGATCAGGCGCGGAGCGTCATCGGGGAATACTCCCTGTCCTTGCGTACCGGGGATGACAAGCGCCGGTCGGCTGGCCGACGGGACCGAGCCGGGGCAGTTGCTGTAAAGGGCGAAGGTCACCGTGTAGGGTCCGCCGATGCCGGCCGGATCGACCTTGCCAACGACCGGAAACTCGTACCGCCGCAGCTTGCACCCATTGGGGGCTGTCGTGGCAATGTCGTCCGCAACGAGGTGATTGGCCCCGGGCGCGGCCCCGAACGTTCCGAGGGTGTTGCTGTAGATCAGCCGCTCGCCGCCGCTCCCGGCGACATTGGCGGCTTCCGGGCCACCGACAACGTGCCTTTCCAAGACCAGGCTTGCCGGGACTGGGAATAAGACAGGCTCCGGCGGCCGAGGCTCTGCAAACGCCCGTCCGAGTCCGAAAGCGAGATCGCAGACCATGACGGCTAGAACCGGTAGCGTGATGCCGATCCTGGGAGGCGCGGAGTACATGCTATGATCCTTTCAAGGGATGACCTCAACTGGTGGTGGGGTGCTCCCCAAAAGTTGATCCAGCGATCCCACGAACCAGACCCCTTCGCTTGATCGTACGGCCACTTAAATCCCCGGTCAACCGTAACGATGCGGGATTTCGATTTCTGTTGCTCCTCACACTTGCGGGTTGTTTCGCCCGCACGCCCGCGCCGAGTACACTGGGCTGCCCCCCGGGTCGTGCGGACTCGTTAGCCGTGCCGCCGGGGGCGGTGCGACGTCCTTTGCGGCGAGACTGACGCTTGAACAAGTCCCAACGGGATCGGAAGCGATCAGGCGGAACTTCCCGTGCTCGTTCCGCGGTAGCGGAGCGCGCATCCACGGCGACAAGCCCGCGTGGTCCCGCACGATGGATGTCGCTCATTTTGATCGCCATCGGTGCGGCGGTTTACGCCAACAGTCTGTGGGGTGTTTTCCTTTTCGACGATGCTTACGCCATCGTTGACAATCTCCGTATTCGGGGACTGTTCCCCATCGAACGCTGGCTGGCGACGGAGAGACCCGTGGTCGAACTGTCGCTGGCCGTCAACTACGCGATGGGAAAGCTCAACGTCGTCGGATATCACGTCGTCAACGTTGCGGTGCACGTCGCGGCAGCGCTCACTCTCTTCGGTCTCGTGCGAAGGACGATCGAACTGAATGCGGAATGCGGAGCGCGGAATGCGGAAAGAACAACGGCGACAGCACGTCCGTCACCATTCCGCATTCACAATTCCGCATTCGTCTTTGCCTTTGTGGTCGCCCTGATCTGGCTGATCCATCCTCTGCAGACCGAGAGCGTGACCTACGTGATCCAGCGGGCCGAGTCACTGATGGGATTGTTTTACCTTCTGACCCTGTACTTGTTCGTGCGCGGCGCGACCTCCGCGCAATCGTGGCCGTGGTACGTCGCGGCGGTCTTGGTGTGCGCGTGGGGGATGGCCGGCAAAGCCGTGATGGTCACCGCCCCTGTCATGGTGCTGATGTACGACCGATTCTTTATCGCCGGCTCCGTCCGCAAAGCCTGGGAGCGGCGATGGAGTATGTACTTGGGCCTCGTCGCGACCTGGGGTGTGCTTCTCGCCTGCGGGATTCTGCAACATGTCTTCGCGCCCACGACGGACCGGACGGCCATTGGGTTCGGATTCAAGGGCATTTCCTCGTGGCAGTACGCCTTGACGCAGGCGGGCGTGGTATGGCATTATCTTCGATTGTCGTTGTGGCCGCATCCCCTGTGCCTCGATTACGCTTGGCCCGTCGCGCGCGGTGGGGGAGAGATCATTCTTCCCCTCGCCGGGATCGTCGGCCTGTTGTGGTTGACATTATGGGGATGCATTGGAAGACATTGGTCGGGTTTCGTGGGGATTTGGTTTTTCGTCATTCTCGCGCCGACGTCCAGTGTCATTCCCATCCGCGATGTCGCGGTGGAGCATCGGATGTATCTGCCGCTGGCGGCAGTGATCGTCGTCATGGCGGCCGTCGCCCGTGCCGGGTGGAACATCATGGGGAGGAAAACCTTGCGAAGTGACATTCTGCGCCGATGGATCGAAGTGGCGGCCGTGGGGGGCGTCGTCGCACTGTTGGGTTCGTGCACGGTGCGGCGAAATCGGGATTATCACGATGACTTGAGCATGTGGAAGGAGGTGGCCCAACAGAGACCGGACAACGCCCGTGCGCACGTGAACATCGGCGTGCTTCTGGAACAACGCGATCAGGCCGAGGAGGCCGTCAAGGAATACCGAATTGCCCTGGAGGTAGACCCGAATTATGCGGACGCCCACTACAACCTGGGCGTCGCGATGGTCCGGCTGAATCGCGTCGAGGAAGCGGAGCGGGCTTTTCGCGATGCCATTCGCCTGTCACCCGGCGATGCTCCCGCCCACGTCAATCTGGCGACTGTTCTGTACGGACGCGGCGACTGGGACGCGGCGTCGGCGGAGTACCGCGAGGCCGTCCGACTCGCTCCCTACGACCAGGGCGCGCGGTTGGGACTGGCGAGGACCCTGGTGAAGAGAGCCAAATTCGACGACGCGATCGCGGAGTTTCGTCGAGTGCTGGAGATCGCCCCGAACTCCGCCGTCGCCCACTTTGACCTGGGCAATGCGTACATCCGCAAGGGTGATTTTCCCCCCGCCATCGAGGAATTCCGGGAGGCCGCCCGGTTGGATCCGACGGACTTCGCCTCGCGGATGAACCTGGGAACGGCGTTGAGTATGGAAGGCCGGACGGACGAAGCCGTCCTGTGGTTCCGTGAGGCACTTCGCACCAATCCCGACCAGTCCGACGCGCACTTCAACTTGGCCGACACCCTCATCGAGCAGGGCAAGGTTGACGAAGGAATCGACGAATACCGTCAGGTCTTGCGGACTCGTCCTTCCGACGCCGGAGTGTATGTGGCGATCGGACGAGCGCTGTTGCGCGCCGAGCGTTTCGACGAAGCCATTGCCCAGCTCCGTCAAGCTCTCGTCCTGGACCCCAACCACGCCGAGGCGAAAAAGGCCCTGGAATACGCTCTCTCGAGCCAGAACAAGTGACGGGCGGAGTAATCGCAAACACCGCCGCATGAATGCGACGGCTCGGAGAAACGCGACCGCTGCGACCGCTGTACCCCGTGACCTCACCCGACGGGAATGTAACGCGCCGACACGGACCCGCCATTCGCTTCTACATGCGAGTGGCGGGTCTGTCCTTGGGATCGCCGTTGACGGACCGAGTCCCAGCGACTACGAACCCATCGTGCTCGACTACACGCGCCATCAGAAGAAAATCATCGAGCGGTACTACGACCGGCGGGAGGAGATCATGCTCGCCAAGTTGCAGGAGATTGTGACCGAGCTGTACCTTGCGGAAACCGACGCTAAGCGCGATCAACTTTGGAAACGGGCCGAGAAGGCCATGAAAGCCCTGAAGGTGCCCGAATCCATCGCCCAACATATCCTGACCCAGGCCAAGCCCGAAATCCTGGCCAAGAACCTTCGTGGGTGGCTCCAGCCCGCCCAAGAAGGGGCTGCGAAGGAACGAAAAGCCTAACCCGCGAGCCGCCGGCTGGCGAATAAACCGTCCGCCGGCACGAATCCACCTGTGCTGAGGCGTAGAGCCGGGTCGGCGGTTCGACCCGTTCTGCGTCGGCGTGGCTTGGATCGGTTCGTCCCAATGCTTATCATCGCCGGAACACGTGGCGACGACGGGGTACGGGCCGGGTCGCTTCTTGCGTCTGAGGTTCGTTGATGTTCGGTCGCCTGTTCAATAGTCGCCTCAAGGCCGCGGAGAACGCCCTGAAAGAGGGGCGGCTGGAGGAGGCCTACCGCTTGGCCATCCAACCCGATCTGCGGGAGCATCGGCGAGGGGCGGCGGTGCTGGCGGGACTGGCCGAAAAGTTCATCGAACGGGCACGCAACTTCTATCGTGAGGACCGGTTCCGCGAGGCGCTCATGGACCTGGATCGAGCCGAGGCGGGCGGAGTGATGAAGGAAGAGATCGCCGAGCTGCGCGGTTACGTGCAGACGGTGGCGGCGGAGCACGAGCGGCACGAGGACTCACGGCGTGAGCGGTTGGATGCGGCCGTGAAACGGATCGAGGGCGGATCGCTGGCCGCGGGTCGAGATATGCTGGAGCGCGCCGGGGTGGAAGACCACGCGGCGCAGGAAGCCCGCCGCAAGGCCGAGGAGCGGGCGGACGACGCCCGACGCACGGTCGAGTACGCCGAGCGATTACTTGCGGCGGGCCAGATCGCGGCTGCTGCGGAGCGTGTGCGCAAGGCCAAGGCCGTGGACGCGCACAATGAGCACATCGCCCGACTCGAACTCCAACTATGTCAGACGGTGATGGAGAATGCGCGGACGGCGATCGTTGAGGGCAAGCTCGGTCGCGCCGCGGACGAGTTGGCCTGTGTCGGCGATCTCGGCAAGGCCCTACCCGGTCGCCGCGAGCTGGCGGATTTGCTGGCCATGGCGAGGGATGCGTCCTCATCCGTTCTGGCTCATCAGTATGGTGAAGCCCGGCGTAAGGTGATGAGCCTGGCGCGGCTGCTTCCCGACGCGGGGTGGCTCAACACGGCGATCGAGCAACTGCGACAGTTGGATGAAATTTACACCGCGCTCTGCGCGGGGCCGTTGGGGGATCGCGTGGTTGTGAGTCTGAGCCGCGGGCTGAATGAAATCCCGGCGCGCCGGGAGCCCGCGCGACCGGTCGCGCGACCTGAAGGTCGCGGCTCGGAGATGGCCGACACCGTTGCGTTGCCGGGTCGGATCAACATCGCGTCGGCTGCGCCCGAGCGGCTATTGATGCTCGTGGACGGTGGGGGGAGCTATCTGATCCTTCGCGGCGGGCAGGCGTCGTTGGGGCGTGCGGCCTCGGAGCATCCCGCCGATGTTCCGATCTTCAGCGACGTGGCCGAACGACATGCCAACGTCGCCCGCGTGGACGACGACTACTTCCTGTTCGCGCTGAAGGAAGTCGAGGTCGGCGGACGCAAGACGCAGCATCAGTTGCTCCGCGACGGCGATCGGATCGTGCTGGGGAAAAAGGCGAAGTTCACCTTCCGCCTTCCGAGCCGCAAGAGTCCCTCGGCTGTGCTGGAACTGAGCGATACGACGAAAATGCCGAACGACGTGCGGCGGGTAGTGTTGTTCGATCAACATGCGACGGTAGGCAACGGACCCAATGCTCACATTATGTGCCGACACGCGGGGACGCCCTTGGTGTTGTTCGAGCGCGGCGGACAGCTTTGGATTCGTCAGCAAAGTGACGGGCACGTGGACACCGAGGCGAAGTCGCTACGCTTGGGCGAACCGGTAGAGATCGGCGGAGTGAGCCTGGTGGTGGAACCGTGGAAAGTTTCCCCCCAGACGGTTGCATGAGTGGGCAAGGGGAATTGCCAATTGCCGATTTCCGATTGCCCATTGAAATGAGACGGGGGTCGGATCGTATTTGGCAATTGGCAATTGGCAATCGGAAATCTGAGTAGCGGAAGATCACGAGCGCCTCGGAATACTGCAATGGCCTACACCTTCAAACATGGCGATCGACCGCTGGACGACTACACGATCCAACGGGCCGTGGGTCGCGGCGGATTCGGCGAAGTGTACTACGCCATGAGCGACGGCGGTCGCGAAGTGGCGATCAAGTACCTCAAGGAGAATCCGCAGGTCGAGCTGCGCGGCGTCGGCCACTGCATCAACCTGAAAAGCCCGCACCTCGTTTCGATCTTCGACGTGAAGAAGAACGCCGACGGCGATTACTTCATCATCATGGAATACTGCTCCGGGCCGTCGCTGCGCGACCTGCTCATCGCCGAACCGAACGGGTTCGGCGTGGAAAAGGCGGCCTTCTTCGCCCGCGAAATCGGCAAGGGGCTGGCGTATCTGCACGAGCGCGGCATCGTCCATCGCGACCTGAAGCCGGGCAACATCTTCTACGACGACGGGTACGTGAAGATCGGCGACTACGGACTGAGCAAGTTCATCTCCATCTCGCGGCACAGCGCGCAAACGGCGAGCGTGGGGACCGTGCACTACATGGCCCCGGAGATCGGCAGCGGCAATTATTCCCGCGGCGTGGATATCTACGCGTTGGGTGTGATCCTGTACGAGATGCTGTGCGGGAAGGTGCCGTTCGAGGGCTCCTCGATGGCCGAGGTGTTGATGAAGCATCTCACCTCGCAGCCGGAGCTCGATAACCTGCCGCAGCCGTTCGGCCAGGTGATCCGCAAGGCGTTGGAGAAGGATCCCAAGGACCGCTATCAGACCGTCGAGGAGATGGTCGAGGAAATGCTCGCCGGCGAGGAGATTCAAAAGAGCCTGGCCGGGTTCAGTCCGCGCAGCCTCGAAGGAGCCGTTCGCTTAGGCGGACGCGATCGCGCCGACTCGCCGCTGCCGTCGCCCAATCCGACGCCACGTTCGCCGCAGGGTCATCCCCCTCGGCCGCCCGCACGCGCAACGGACGCAGGCCCGCTTCGCGGCGGCGCTTTGCCGGACCGGGTGGCGCGGAAGATGGAGCGCATCCAGCGGAAGATCGAGCGCAAGATGGCGAGGTACGGTCCCAGGCCGGGCGGCGTCGAGGATCGCCGCGCGGCGGAGCACGCCCTGGACAGCTCACCCCTCGCCCATGTGGCCCCGCGGAAGCGAATCGTACTCGTCGGATTCCTGCTCATCGCACTCGCCGTTGGATTGGGCCTTTGTGTGGGCAACGCCTCGTGGTCGAACGGCGAGGAGCGCGGCGCGGCGGCGGGAATGCTGGTCGTGGCGATGTATTTCGGCGTACTGCTGGGTCGAAAGGGTACGGCGTGGTTCACGGTGCAGGACGGTCCGACGTGGGCGCAGTACATGGTGCGAGCCATCTGCGCCGCGCCGCTGCTGGCGATTGGCTGCGCTCCTATCTTTGACGAGGACGGGGGGATGGCCGTCTGGCTGGGGCTGATCGCTACGGCGACGTTTACGAACTGGGAAAAGCTGGTCGACGGACGGACCGACGGCGAAATCAGCTTCGGGGCAGTGTTCTCGAAGTGGATTGGGGCGCTGGTGCTGACGTCGATCGCGGCTGGACTGACGGGATATCATCGGCCCGACAGGGTGATGTTCATCAGCGCGGGCGTGGCCGCGGTCGTCGCGTTCGTCATGCAAGCCGCGGCGGCGTGGATACCTTACCGGCGACGTGATCTTCGCGCCGGCGCGGGCGATCCGGCACAGGCGGGTCGCGGATCCGCACCGACACAGACGTTCTCTCCGATGGCCGCGTGCTGCCCGCCTCCGCCGAGCGCGCCTTGGGCGACGCCTGCTGCGCAACCGCTAGTCCGAGATTCCGGGCAAGCTTCGTTACCCGTCGCGCGGGCGCGATGGGCGTTGACGCGAGCATTCTGGGGACTCGTCGCCTTTGGTTTGATGGGCGGGGCGATCGTGACGTTCTTGATCCCGCTCATCGCCACCGACATGGACCATCACGACGTTACGCTCGCGGTTATCCTGTGCACCGGGTTCGCGTCGTTCATGATCTTCGCCCTGTGCAAGACCGGGCCGGTGAAGCGGATCGGTTTCTGGCGGGAGACGCTGCGGCCCTTCCTGATCTCGGCGAGTCTGTTCGGGATCGGCGGGACCATCACGGGGATCGCGCGGGAGTGGGACCACTACTCGACGCCGTGCAAGATTGATCTGTCGGTCGATACGCCGGGGGACGCCGATATCGGGGTTCACATCGGGGAACTCGTCGACGTGCAGACGCGGGTCCGCGAGGCCCAGAAGCGGATCGCCGCCCATGTGGGTCCGTTTCGTCTTGGTATCGAGGAACAGGAATCGCAGATCCGCCGCCGCTGCGTCGCGGATGAAGGCCGGGTGGCACTGGTCAGCGGGCTGGTTTTTTCGTCGCTGCTGTTCCTCTCGCTCATGCTAAGTTTCCTGACGGGCGGCTCGCCGCCCTCGGCCCAACCGTTCCTTCAAGACGGCGAATCCGGCTCTGATCGAGTCGGTTCCGCGGCACCGCCCGGCGGCCTCCGACCGCACCGCGGCGGGACCGTGTCGGTCCTGCTGACCGTCGCGGCGATCATCGTGCTGACCGTCGCGGCGATCATTGTGCTTTTCCCATCCATGTTCCGCCTCCTGATGCACTGATGCCCGGGTCGGTTCGATGATGCGGGGTTCGCCCGCTTGCGGACGGACGCACTCGGCGATATACGTCGGGAATGGGTCGTCCTCTGTATCGTCGGGTCTCACCCATCGGTCGCGTCGCCGTACTGCTGCTCGGAGCAGTAGGGTGCGCTTCGGCCCGTGAACGGACCCGGCTTCTCAAGGACAACGACTCTCTGCGCAGGGACAACGGACGGCTCGAACGCACCGTCGCCCAGCGTGATGAGACGATCGCCTCGTTACACAAGCAGATTGATAATCTGAAGGGGTTCACTCCGGATCGTCCGCTCGACCTGTTCGCTCCGGTCAAACTCGAGATCGCCGGCCTATCCGGCGGGGCCGACTACGACGGCAAACCGGGCGACGACGGAATCACCGTATACCTCCGGCCTCGGGACGCGGACGGGGACGCGGTGAAGGTTCCGGGGCGGATGAAGGTCCAACTGGTCGATAACACCGTGATCGGCTCGCCCCGGGTGCTCGGCGTGTATGCCTTCGATGACCCGAACGAGACGCGCAAGGTATGGCACGCGAAATTCGGCACGCAGCATTTCTCGCTCAAATGTCCCTTCCGACCGGACGTGGAGCTTCCCAAGTCGCGGAGGGTGATGGTGAGCGCTGAGTTCATCGACCTGCTGACCGGGGCGACGCTGACGGCCAGCCAAGAGGTCGGGTTCTCGATGCCGGATCGCTGACGAGAAAACCACGGCCAAGCTGCGTTTGACCGTGCCACATCCCGTTTCTAGGTCCGAATAAAATCGACGTGAAATCCGAGGCGTGCTATGATATACTGCTACCCGTGGCGGCAGTCCGCCACGGCCGCAGGGGGGACTTCGCTTACGAACGAATGGAGGACTCAGATGTTCCGTAGGATGCCGTGCGCGGCGTTCCTTGTCGTCGCTGCATGCCTGTCGTTCGCCGCATCCGCGAGTCGCGCGGAGGAGCCGCGGCGATACGACGGCTACAAGATCGTCCGCGTCGACGTAAAGACCCAGGCCGAGCTTGATGCCCTCGAACAACTTGGGGTCGAGATCCTCAACTGCACGCCAGGCGTCGGCCCGATGGACGTGCTGGCGTCGGCGGAGCAACTCGACGCCCTCCGCCGGATCGGACGGCCCGCGCGAATTCTCCAGGATGATGTTCAGGGAGCGGTGGATCGAGAGCGGGCGCAGCCGGCCGTGGCCCTTGCCGATCCGTTCGCTGATTTCTTCCTGAGCTATCACCCCTACGATGGCGTCGAGGGAATTGTCTGGTACCTGAACGAGCTGGTGACGCGCTACCCGACGCTGGCGTCGATGGTCAACGTCGGCACCACGCTCGAGGGGCGGACGATCTGGGGCGTTCGCATCACGAGCAATGTCGTCGCCACGAAACCGGCCGCCGTCTATTTCGGTTGCGAACACGCACGCGAGTGGATTGCCGGTACGGTCCCACCGTACATGGCTAACTATTTCCTGGAAAACTACGGCGTCGATCCGCAGATCACGGACTTGGTGGATCACGTCGAGCTTTTCTTGATTCCGATCCACAACGTCGACGGCTACGTCTATTCCTGGACGCAGGGCAATCGGTTCTGGCGGAAGAACCGGCGCAACAACGGCGGCGGCGTGTATGGTGTGGACATCAACCGAAACTGGGGTGAAGGCTGGGGCGGAGCGGGATCGAGCGGGACGACCACTAATGAGACCTACCGCGGGACGGGGCCTTTTTCCGAGCCGGAGACGCAGGCGCTTCGCGATTTTTTTATTGCCCACCCCAACGTCCGGGTGCAATTGGATGTGCATAGCTATTCGCAATTGATTCTCTGGCCGTATGGATATACCCCAAGTCTGCCAGCGGATGAGTCTGTCTACCAAGAAATCGGTTCGACCATGAAGTCGCTCATTCAGGGAGTACATGGTCTGGTTTACAACATCGGTCCGGTCTATACGGCCATTTATCCGGCCTCGGGCGTATCGGTCGACTGGACGTATGCGCAGCGGGGGATCCTGTCGTACTCCTATGAAGTCCGCGATACCGGGTTTCATGGTTTCGACCTGCCGGCAGAGCAGATCATCCCCAATAATGAGGAGCTTCTGCCCGCGACACTGTATATGACCAACTCGGATTGGGTGCGCGCTCCGATGCGGTTCGAGTTCCCGGCAGGACTGCCGGCGACGGTGACGGCGGGCGCCGACACTCCGATCTCCGTGCGGATCATTCCACAGTCAGAGTCGGTCGAGCCGGGAACGGCCAACTTGCACTACCGCAACGATCCGTCGGGGCCGTTTTCGGTCACGCCATTGACGCCGCTGGGTGGGTTGGACTACAAGGCCGTCTTGCCCGCGACGAACTGTACATCATTGCCTGAATTCTATTTCAGCGTGGAGGGCAGCGGCGGAACGCCGATGACTAATCCTCGTCAAACCCCGAGCGCACAGTATTACTCTACGGTCGTCGTAACGCAGTTTTTGACGTTCTTCCAACAGAACTTGGACGGCAATCCAGGGTGGACTCCACAAGGCCTGTGGGCGTGGGGGCAACCAACGGGCGGCGGCGGCCTACAGGCCGGTTCGCCGGATCCCACATCCGGCCATACCAACAGCTACGTGTATGGATATAACCTGAGCGGCGACTACCCGAACAACATGCCCGAATACAGCTTAACCAGTCCGGCGATCGACTGCAGCGGTCGATCGGGAGTGCACTTGACGTTCTGGCGTTGGCTGGGAGTGGAGCAACCGGCGTATGACCACGCATACGTGCGCGTGAGCAACAACGGAAGCAATTGGACGACGGTTTGGCAAAACGAGGCGGAGGTCGCGGATTCCACCTGGGTCCTCCAGGACGTGGATATCTCCGCCGTGGCGGACAATCAGCCGATCGTCTATTTGCGGTGGACGATGGGAACCACGGACGGCGGCTTGACCTACTGCGGCTGGAATATCGACGACGTCAGTCTCTATTCGACTCTATGCAATGGCATGGCGGGCGACTTCGACGGCGACGGAGACGTCGATCTCGCCGACTTCGCCCAATTCGAGATCTGCTTCACCGGTCCCGGCGGCACACTCGCCCCCGGGTGCGGACCCGGCGACTTCGACGGCGACAACGACATCGACTGCGACGATTGGGCGGAATTTCCTCTCGTATGGACCGGGGGCGGGCAGCCGCCGCAGCTTGCGCAGTGCGCTTCTCAGGCCATCCCCGTGGTTTCGCAGTGGGGATCGGCAAATACGGGCCTTCTGTTGCTGACCGCGGCGACACTTGTTCTCCGCCGCGAGAGAAGTGTTTGGACGCCCTCCGCAGCGCCGCACAGTCTTTGACAGGGAACGGCGGACGGCTTTCCAGCCAGCCATCGTAGTCGTGGCCTTCGCGATCATCCCGTTCGTTCAGGCGCCGACGCTCGGCGGGGCGGCACTGTCGTGTAGGGAGTGACGAGGTGCGCCACTGCTCTTGAGCAGTGATTAGATCAGCGCGTCGTCGACTGCAACGCTCACAGAGCAGTGCGTTTTTCATTAGCTGGCCACACCGCGAAGGGTAAACCGAGGCCGCGGCGATGTCTAACGATCCGAAACGCCGTTCCCCGCGTGTGGGCGCGAATCGCAAGCGGTTTGAATTAGCAAAGTGCGGCGTAGGTCGCGACCGTCAGCATGACGATCTTGATCTTCCGCCGGAAAAACCAATAGACGATTGAGAGCGTCATGGCTCTTCCCCCTCCGTCACGGACGCAACACCGCAACTCGTCCAGCGTCGTGGCGACAGATCATAGACCGGCCGTCATGAAATGTCGCCTGGGGGATCCTTGGACCGATAAGGTGGGGTCGAACGGGGCCGCGAATCGCCGCGCCACCGACGTGAGCGGAGGCGACGGTTGTAACGACTCTAACGGCCAAGGGTTCGGGGACCATCAGCGTGTTGCCGGGTTCGTACTACGAACTGGGAATGATGGTCTGGGGGTCGGACGGTGCGCTTGTCCCGCTGCTATCACTGGCCGTGCAGGTGAAGGTCGTCGCGACGCCGACATCCGACGCCTGGACGATGAAGCCGGCGGTTCCCGCGGCATGATCGACGATCAGCCGGCCGTCCGCGGGCTGGAAATCGAACGTGACATTCCCGTCGCCGCCATTGGTGAGAGAACAGGTCAGCGTTACTTGTTCGTTCGGTTGCGGGGTCGGGTTGGAGACGTTCAGGGTCACGCTCAGGGTGGTTCCGTCATCGCCCGGCGGCGGCAATCCATCGGTCGGACCGGGCCCCCCGCCGTTGCCCGGTCCCACCTCCCCGCAACCCGCGATGAGTCCGAGGAAGGCCGTCAGACCGCCTGCGATCCTCAATCGACTCCGCCGATCCGTCACCGTACCCGCTCCGGTTGAAGGCCGCTCCCGTGTTCGTTCTGGCCAATTGTACTCGCCCGCGTTGCTTGCCGACAAGATCGGCCTCGTGCGCGACGTAACCTGGTCGGCGGTTCACGGTTCCGGCGGGAGCAATTATGGCCGGAGGTATGGACACTCCAACGTGCCACAGGCGGTGCCCACACCTAAGAACGAGGACGGGCAGGAACACTCCGTGGCGATGATGCACGCGCCCTCCCCGTTGCAGCAGGCGCCATACTCTCGTGTCCACTTCCACTCGCACGGTGCGGGCACGCCGTTGCCGTTGCAGTCTTCGCAATAGGTTCCTGCCCCGCCGAACGCGCCCGTGCCATTGCAGCAGCTTTGGGCGCGGACCGCGCACGCGCCGCCGACACAACAGGCCCCGACAGGCTCGCACGTGGTGCCCGGCCCGGCGAAGGCCCCGCCCTGGCTGTCGCAACAAGTCTGTCGGACAACCGTGCATGTGTCGTCGACACAACAGGCGCCGAGGGACGATTCGCACTCGTCCGGAACGCCGTTGTTGTTGCAGTCCAGGCTGGTGCCGCTGGCGATGTCGCACTCGTCGGAATTTCCATTGGAGTTGCAGTCATTGTTGTCGCCACATAACGCACAGGGTATCGCCCCCTGTAAGTCGGGTCGATCTATCCTAGTCGCGATGCCACTGAATAAGAAGCAACCACTGTGAGTAACGATGCCGTAAACCAACTCAGATGAAAGATGCTCGACGGCGGACCCTGAATTTCCCGGCATAACGTCTACGACAAACCGAACCGTTGTTCCGCCTCCCGCGTTGTAAGGACCCGCATGTGTCTGTTGCGTGTGGTTAAACTCAGGTGGGGTCAAGTCAGCCCCGTAGCCTGTGACCCCAACGGTAGATCCATTAGGTGGGGGAACATTTTCGGCAAGTTGATACGAAGCGCCCTGAGCTTCCAAGGGGCTCAACCCGGTCGTGGTGTTGTCAAACACCGAAAAAACGCACCAGTCATTCCCGATACCGCCGTTACGATATCGAACGGACGCGCGGTCGACAGGGTATTGATCTTCCGGACCCGGATGCCTGATGGCCCCGGACGGAGTTGACCAGGGCACGTTGAATTCGACACCCACCCCGTAGTAGAACAGCGCGCAACAATGCCCTGCGGTCAACAGGCAGTTCGGGCGATCGTTGAACAAGAATGCACTGCAAATAGCAGAACCGTACGTGCGTGCCGATCGGGGATCATTCGACGGGATACGGTCATCGGTAGGCCCGCAAATCGACGGGGGCACCTCCGGATCATCCTCTACACCGGCCAGAACTTCTTCGATTCTCACCCTATTCGATCCCGTGTTTCGAAAGGCGAATAGTTCCAGGATGACGGAATCGCCATTGAAGTACGCGGAGCGATTCCCCCACTGGGTAACCGCGGCGGAATCCAAGGATTGCACGGCGCCGTCCAACGATGAGAGTCGAATGAAAGATGCAGTGCCCGAGGTTACAGACCCGCTAAGTTGCACCTCGGCAAAAAGCACTTGAATCCAGGGGGCCCCGCTGACTTCGATCACGTCCGAGAATAGGAGGACGGGCTCGGTTCCTTGTCCCGATGCCCCGACAATCCCGGAATCAGAACTTAGGGGGACGGTCGTGGAGGCGCTCATTTGGAGGAGCGGCGTTTCTTGTGCAGTTACCAACGTCGAATTGAGGAGCGACGGTAAGATTAGAGCGGACAATGTCGAGGCGATTCGTCGCGCTTTAAGTATCCTCCCGGTTGCCCTGGATGTCTTCGAATCCATACCAGCATCCTTTATTCTGTCTCCCTTCCGGTTCCCTTCTGGAGTAGCGCCCAATCGGCGCACAATTACGCCAATCCCGAAGCTTATTAGCAAGACACTCAAAATAAGTGTGCCCCAGCCCGAAACCGTCGGGATCGGTACACTCACAATAAAATCGAGGGTTCCCCCTGTCGCCTCACCGGTTGACGCCTTCCAATCGTTATAGCGAAAGCCTATTATACCGCCCGCGACACCGACCTCAGGCGTCGGAAAGGAAGCATTCAAGGCGTCGAGACGGTACGTGCCCAGTTCGATCGGAAGCTGTACGGTCAGTTCTCCCACATGAAGAGAGCCCCCAGCGGGCAAGGGGAGGAATGCCTGAGGGCAAACGCATAAAATGTAGTTTCTGGTCCACGGCACAGGCAGGCTGGGATACCGATCTTCGTAGTTGGAGGCATCCTCGATTGAGCTGTAATCAAACACGAACGATGGCGCAAGCCCAAGGGCGGGGTTCGTTACCGAAAAGTCGAACTGGATAAGGCCGATCTCGGCGTCGAACGCAACCTCACTGCGGAGCCAGAAGTCAACATGTACGGAGCTTCCGGCTAAATATGGACCTGAGCGATCCGGAACCAGTTCAACGAACACCTCTGCCCGTGCCGTACTAACGACAAAGAGTACAGCGAACACCGCAAGAATTCTCGTCGACATGTTGGGTCTCCAAAACAGCCAAAATACGGGAGAACCGTACACTGTTTCAAGCTGTTTCATCCGGTATTTCGATCACTTGTTTCCTAACGCCATATTGATTCACGGGCGCTGGGCTTGTTAAGCGCCCTGGGGTGCAAATCGAGAGCGGTTGGGTCCGGAGGCGCCCGTTCCTCGCCGTCGGCAGACCCGACGGGCACCAGGGCCGCGAAGGTGTAGGTTCCGCTCTCGGTCCCGTCGCTGACCCAAAGCTCGCGACCGTGGACCCCGTCATCGGGGCTCATCAGAAACTTTCCATTGACTACCGCATCCACCCAAGGGTACCCGCCGATCCCCGGCGCGGGATTGATGTCCTTGCCCAGATACGGTTCCCCGGCCCACGAGGGGAAGCACACGGCACACACGAGTACGCCTATCGCACACAGCGAACCCAGGGATGAAGGAACTCTTCGCTTCATGGCACGTGCCTGCGGAGAAGACGGTCCCGCTCGGACCTAGGCGGACTGTACCAAACCCGACGCTTTGCGCCAAGGGCACCGAACCCTCCGCTGGGGCGGGCAGGGATTTTGGTATGGACCAAGCCGATGAGTCGGACTTCACGCGAATCAGTGCGCGCATGGGTTCGTCCCACGGTCGGTAACCGTTTTCAGGCTCGCCGCGTACTCTGATCGGCTGCGATGCGTTCGACTTCGGCGAAGCAACATTGAGTTTCTTGAGGGCTGCCAAAAGAATGGTCAGACCCACTCGACCCCCCTTTCCAATACTGAGAACGCGGGTCCGCGGCCTGTCGCCCGCTTGCCGAAGCCCAACCGTCCTTGCTAGGCTCTCAGAAAGCGCCCGTTCGAGGGTGTTTGCCGCAAGCAGCTTAAACCGGCTATAGTAGATGAACCGATAACTTGTGGACGGGAACGTCAAAAGTCCTTGTGGGGACGAGCCTTACGGAATGTCTCCGGGTGACGGCGGCCGGCGTGCGAGGCTCTTGCAGGATGCGTATTGGGGCGAATGGAGCGCTTCATGGCCGTGCGTCGGCCCTCGGGCCTCGCGCCGTCGCCCTCCTTCTGCCCGTCTTGCTCAGTGCCGCCGGGTGCAATTCCATCCTCAACGGATGGCTTGACCCCACCAGCCTCGGCAACTACCAACGAACCTCCACCAGTGAAATCCGAACCTCATTGACCCTGGAGGATAACCCCGGGGCGATTCCCGGCGCGGTTCCACCGTCGCCGGAGGACCAGCGGATGGTCATGGCCGAGTACCCCATTTCCGCCGGGGACACGCTGGCGGTCGAGATTAACGAGCTGCGGCAGCGGCAAGTCGCGTTCCAAACCCAGGCCCAGGTCGCGTCGGCGGGGTACGTGAATCTGCCCGTTGTGGGCCGCATCCCGGCGGCAGGACTTACCGTCCCCGAGTTCCAGGAGGCCTTGGTCGAGTCCCTGCGCGATCGAAACGTCCTTCTTGACCCCGAAGTCACGGTCAACCCGCTGTACCTCCAGAAGGCGACCTACTCCATCTTCGGCGTCGGAGTCAGCGCCGCGACGAACGCGCCGTTGCGGGCCGGCACCTTCCCGATCCGTCGTCCCGATCTACGGCTCCTCGAAGCCATCAACCAGGTCGGAGGCTTAAACGAGTTCGTCACTGAGGTTTATGTCTTCCGGACCGATCGCGGCGCGGCGGGACTCCCGCCGCCCCCGCGTCCGAGTTCCCCGACGGAAAAAAGCGAGTATCACGAGCCCTCGACGCCGCGATCGGGCCAGGACGTGGAGGAGAGCGGAAACCGCGGCGGGGCGATGAAATCGCCCGAAGCCGGGAATGGGTCACGGCGTACATCGCCCCAGCAGGAGCTTCTCGACGCCGTCGCGCCGCTGCCGAAGGGATCAACCCCGCCGTCGAAGAAGGACGAAATCCCGGAGGCGCTGGAACCCGAGCCGACGCAACCCTATATCTACGTTAATAACGAGTTTGTGCCCAATCCGTCCTATGCAGGGCCGCGCGGGCTGAAGCCCGCGGCTCAGGGTGCGGGTTCGCACGGCGAAACCGTGACGGCAACGCCCGATATCCCTCCGTTCGATACCGCCACGCCGGCGGTCAACTGGTCGCGGATCGCGGGGGAGACTTCGTATCGCGTGCTGGTCATCTCCGCCGAGGCCCTGCGCTCGGGCGACGCGGAGATCAACATCTTCGTCCGCGCCGGCGACGTCATCCGGATCGTCAGCGGCCAGGTCGGCGTGTACTACGTGATGGGTCAGGTCAACCGCGTGGGCACGTTCGCGTTCAACACCGAGCCGATTACGCTCAAGGCGGCGATCGCGGCGGCGGGCGGGCTGTCGGCGCTTGCCTGGCCGGATCGGTGCACGGTCTACCGGCGGTTGGGCCAACGCGAACAGATGATCCAGGTCAACCTCGACCGCATTTTCGCCGGCCTTGACCCTGACTTCACGATCAAACGCGGCGACATCATCAACGTGGGCACGCACCCGTTCGCTCCCTTCCTGGAGCGGATTCGCGCTCTGAGCTTGCCGAACCCGGTGAACAACGTGGGCTACAGTTTTACGTACGCCCGGAACTTTGCGGACGTGGATTCCTATTCCGTGAAAACGAACCCGGCTAATGAGCCGAAGAAGTTCCCTAGCCTGTTTCCGTAGAGCGCGGGCATGAGCGTCGACCTGGCATCAGAACCCAGAGCGCAAGCGACGGGTCAAGACCCCGCGCTGGCGCTTGGGGTTCGGATTGTCGTCGTCGCGGTGCTGGTTCTGTTGGCCTATTGGGGACCGATCCGGCATTACCTTGTGGCGCGATGGATTGCCGACGGGAACTGGTCGCACGGGTGGCTGATTCCGCTGTTCAGCGTGTACTTCCTGGTGATGCGGCGCGAGGAACTCGTCCGCTGCAACCCCAGGCCGAATTACCTTGGTGCCGCCATCCTGGCGTTCTCTCTGACGGCCTACTTTTGGAGTGCGTGGCGAGCACGAATGGCCTACCCGCAGTCGCTCTCGATCGTCGGAACCATCTTCGGCGCGACGCTGCTGCTGGGCGGTTGGAGCGTGATGCGGATCGCATGGTTCCCGATCCTGTTCCTGCTGCTCGCGATTCCGCTTCCGCAGTCGATCTATGTGGAGTTGACGCGTCCGCTGCGGGAGTTGGCATCCACGGCGGCCGCGGCGATGATGCCGCTGTTCATGCCGGGACTGCACACCGAGGCCCAGGCGGTGGTCATCGACTACATGAGGGCGGGGATGCCGCCGGGGCAGTTGAACGTCGAGGAGGCGTGCAGCGGGATGCGCTTGATGATGGCCTTCGTCACCCTGGGAGTGGCGATGGCGTATCTCGGCGATCGACCGCTGTGGCAGCGGATCATCATGGTGGCAAGTTGCTTGCCGATCGCGGTGTTGTGCAACGCCGTCCGCGTGACCACCACCGGATTGTTGACCATCACCGGCCACGCCGACTACGCCCAGGGGACGCCGCATCAGCTTCTGGGAATTCTAATGTTGTTGATCGCCCTGGGGTGCTACTCGTTGATCGGATACGTGTTGAGCCATCTGTTCGTCGAGACGGCGGAGGAGGCCGACGCCTCGCCCGCGTCGACCGGAAACTGAACGCATGACCACACTCGCCACCACCGTGCAGGAGCGGATCGCGTTGCCCATCCCGGCGCGCCGGGACGGCGGCGGCGAGGGCTTCGTTCCGCCGAGCGCTTCCGACGTGGTGGCGATACTGCGGCGGCGGAGCGTACTGATTGTCGTGTTGTTCATCCTGTTTTCGGGGCTGGCGGTCGGGGGATTCGTCGCCTGGTGGTTCGTTTTCCCGGGGTATCGGGGGGAGTGCCTGATCGAGTGCGTGTCGAACCTTCCGGAGAAGGAGTTGACCCTCGAACAGCAACGCCTGCAACAGGACGAGCACGAACGCTTCGTGCTCACCCAGGCGCAGTTTCTGATGAGTCCCACCATTCTCGGCGAGGCGCTGAAAATCAACGCCGTGAAGGAGACGGAATGGTATAAGACGGTCATCCGACGGAAGCGAGAACCGCTTCTGGAGCTGGACCGCGACCTCGGCGCTGGGCCGGTGCGGGGGACGAACCTGCTCCGCGTCGCCATCGAGTGCCGCAACCTGAAGGATCCGGCGGTGATCGTCAACGAGGTGGTCAACCAGTGGTACCACACGGTCAAGAAGCGGACGGCGGAGGAGTTCGCGTCCGACGCCCTCGACGCGGCGCGCAAGGAAGAGGCCGACCTCGAAAAGGAGATCGCGGAGAAGCGCGAGCGGCTGAAGGCCATCGCCCAGCGCCTCCCCGCGGGCGCCCGGCAGAACCCCGGCGAGAACATCACCGCTCAACAGGTGCGACAGTTCGGCGAGCAGGTCGCGCAACTGCAACTGGAGATGTCCCAACTCGAGCAGTATCGCACGATTTACAGCGACCCGGAGGGGGTGGCGGTGACGGCTGAGGATCGGGCGATCGTCGAGCAGGACCCCCAGGTTGCGGAACTGGCGCGGCTCCTCTTCCTTTTGCAGCAGCAGCGGGCCGCCGACGAGAAGGTCTTCGGGACCGGGCACGCCGTCCTGCGGCAGTCGGACGCTCAGATCGCGGCGGCGGAGGCGAAGCTGAGCCAACTTCGTCTGGAACGGCTTCGTGAGCGGCGAGCGGATATCCGTGAGGCCACCAACACCGCCTATGACAACACGCGGCACGCGCTGTTCCTCGCCCAGGAGAACCTCGCCAAAGCCGAAGCCGAGCTGCAGGATCAGGACCGACTCCTCTTCGACTACACCGAGCTGGACAACCAGATTCTTCACGACATCGAGTTCAAGCTGCAACTCAGCAACTACGTCAAGAGCCTCGCCCGCATCAAGAGCCAGCGCACGGCGATCAACGTCAACGTCGCTCAGCCCGCGATTGACCCGTTAGAGCGGAGCTCGCCCAGTCTCCTCCTGCTTCCCGTCGGCGTCTTATTCGCATTGCTGCTGGCCTTGGGCATCGGTCTGACGGCGGAGTTGATGGACAAGTCCGTCCGCACTTCGCAAGACATCGTCCGTCACTTGGACGTCGCCATGCTCGGAGCGATCCCGGATACGGACGACGAGGAGGTGGCGATCGACCCTGTGGAAACGGCCGTGCGCGATCACCCGCAGTCGATGGTGGCCGAGGCGTTCCGCCGCATCCGCACCAATCTACAGTTCAGCGCACCGGCCGAGCGGCAGCGCTCCATCGTCGTGACCAGCCCCCGTGCGGACGATGGTACGACGACGGTGGCGTGTAACCTGGCGATGACCGTCGCGCAGGGGGGGCGGCGCGTGCTGCTCGTCGATGCGAATTTCCGCCGACCGGGGCTGCATCAGGTGTTCGCCGCGGTCAAGGCCAAAGGACTCAGCAATATCCTGATCGGCGACGGCGATCTCACTGCCTACGCGGTCAAGACCGACATCCCGCTGCTCGACGTGTTAGGTGGCGGACCGACGCCGCCCAACCCCGCCGAACTGTTGGGCAGTCCGCAGTGCCAGGCGTTTTTGCGGGACGCCGTCTCGAAGTATGACCAAGTCATCATCGACACCCCGCCGATATTGCTCGCCAGCGACGGGATTGTGTTGGCGACTGCGGTGGACGGCGTCATCCTCGTCGTCCGAGCGAAGAAGGATTCGCGCGGCGTGGCCCGCCGGGCGTGCACCTTGCTCGCCGATGTCAGTGCCCACGTGTTCGGGGCCGTCCTCAACGCCGCTCGGGTCACCCGCGGCGGATACTTCCGCGAACAGCTTCGGGCCTACTACGACTATCGC
>Ga0315274_10000606_pt1 | contig 55870 bp, 59 predicted proteins | sample YL17G02_20_MG_FD_203700 | JGI IMG/M metagenome (GOLD analysis project Ga0315274, IMG submission 203700) | Sediment microbial communities from Yellowstone Lake, YNP, Wyoming, USA - YL17G02_20 | ecosystem: Environmental > Aquatic > Freshwater > Lake > Sediment | place: USA: Wyoming | collected...
CGTGGGATCCGATGAAAGAGACATGCCGAACCTCCTGGTCGCGCGTCATCACAGAATCAACACGCACGCCAGGATAAGGCCCTCGTCAACAATGGTTCTGCTGGGCGCTCACCCCCGCGGGTACTATGAAATGGCCAAACCCCAGGGGCCGCTAAAGCGGCCTGAACCGCAAACGCCCTTTCCGACCCCTCGGGACGAACTTAGCGTTGTAGTACTAGAATCTCGGCATGATCCAACTAATCGAAGACAACCGGGCGGCCATCGAGGAGCTTTGCCGGCGGTTCAACGTCGCCCGACTCGAAGTCTTCGGCTCGGCGGCTGAGGGGCACTTCGATCCCACGCGAAGCGACGTGGATTTCTTGATCGACTTCCCGCCAGGTCAGGACTTGGGGCCGTGGCTCGCACACTACTTCGATTTCAAGCGCGATCTCGAGGAACTCTTGGGACGAACGGTTGACCTGGTGATGCCCAAGGCCATGAAAAATCCGTACTTCATTCGGGAAGTCAATCGGACCCGGCGCGTTCTGTATGCAGCGTAAGACACCCAAGTACCTCGAGGATATACGCGAGGCGATCGAGTTCCTTCTGGATTTGACGCAGGGACGACGTCGTAAGGAATTCGGCAGCGCCGTTCGTCCGGCGGTAGCGGAGCGCCAGCGGCTTCAGCCCCGTTCACGGGGCTTTCTTGCCGTAGCCCAGCCCTTGTAGGGCTGATCAGGGGGCGATCCGAAATCCCTCTCTCGGTTGTTTTGATCAACCCGCTTCAGCGGGCTTCCATGCACCTTGCAACCACGACCCTCTCGCGCCCTGATCTTCACAATGCGTTCAACGAGTTGATGATGACGGAAAGCCCGGAGGATCGACGTAGCGGGCGAAGGGGCTATCCGTGAATCGGCGGGTCATGCGTCGTTCGCCGAGGACGACGACGACCAGCGTCCGCAGGAGAATCCAAGCGTCGAGAAGGAACCCGCCGCGGCGGACGTAGGCGATGTCGTAGAGGATGCGTTCGTCCCAGGGCATGAGGGAGTTGCCGTAGACCTGGGCCAGGCCGGTTATGCCGGGGCGGACCCGCAGGCGTTGGCGGCGGAAGGCGTCGTAGGCGGCCGCTTGATCGGGCAGGGTCGGACGCGGGCCGACCAGCGACATGTCTCCTTTGAGCACATTGAACAGTTGGGGCAGTTCATCCAACTTCAGCCGGCGAAGCACTAAGCCCGCGGGGGTGATGTCCGGATGATGGAGAGGCACGAGTTCCTTGGGGTCGGGCGTGCGGTCGCCGCGCATCGTTCGGAACTTCACCAGGCGGAAGATCCGGCCGTCTTGGCCGGCGCGGTCCTGGGCGAAGAAGACCGGCCCACGGCTGGTCAGCTTCACCAGGGCGGCGATCAAAACCAGCAACGGGGATAACACGAGTAGGAGAATCAGCGCCGCGGCGGCATCGAACAGGCGCTTCGGACCGCGCGACCATAGGGTGCCTGAAGCGGGTGTTTCGCGAGCATCCATTGATTCCATCATCGGGAATTGGGGTGTGGTGGCAATGCGTCCGGTCGGCGCAGGGTCACCAAGGCCAAGTCCGGGCGACCGCCTGGAACGCCGGTCCCACACACCCGCGCTCGTGAGAGAGCGGACCTGTCAGAACCGCGACAGGCAGGGAGCGGGCCGGAAACCCCGAGATCGAGCGTTTCGGGGGCTTGTATTCGTCCGCCCGGCGGCGGTACAATGACCCTACATTGCTCGTGCGATCCCGGCGCGCCGGGGCACGCAAGGAACCGTCAGAGCCATCCGGCCCTTTCAGTAATCGTTAGGTCTCTGGGAGAACGTGCAGCCCTTTACCCGCCGTTGTTCGATATACTGAGAAGTCCCTACGATCCAGGGTCAAAATGTTTTTCACGTCGCGCTGTTCCGCCAGGTACATCAACGCAGCATCCGCCACCTGCGCTTTCAGCGATGCGTAGCGCTCCAGAAACTTTGCTACCCAAGCAGGCGCCTTGGCGTCCAGTTCAACGACTTCAATGACCCCTTTTTCGACAAGCTCAAAGAGACGCTGCACGCCCCCCGACTCCTTCCGCACCAACCACGCAGCTTCGGTAAGAACGGGCCAACATGTAAGCCAGGGCTGTTTGTGCTTACGTAGTTCCGAAGAGCAGACCGCGTGATGTGGGTCGTCAGAAGAAAGAATAGCAACGATCGGGCCGGTATCGACAAGCACGCGATCAGTCACGCCCGAAGCCTTCCATGTACTTCGGGTTCGTGCTCAGGTCCGGCGGAGCGCCGTTCAGACACCCGATCAAGCCGGCACGTCGGGCGCGATCGAAAAGCGTTTCGCCTTCATCAGTCGCGGCGCCGTTACCCCGGCGGGCCACGTACTCGTCGAGCGCTTCGCGCACCACGTCAACAGGGGCCACGCCGTTTATGCGGGCAAGTTCCTCTACCCGGCGCTCAAGGTCAGCGCCAAGCTGAAGGCCGGAATTGTTTCGAGATGTTTGGCGTTCCATAAGACTTTTCCTGTTCAAGGATTATAACTCTCCGCACCCCGCTTCGTCAAAGTCCAAATCTACGCCGCCTTCCGCACGCCCTCGGGCTCCCGTTTCTCACGATCGCCAAACGGTTTCACCACCCGCCGTCCCAACCCCCTACCCCCTTCGTGCCGGAGCCTGCCCCTTCGCCGCTCAGGGCAAGCCTGGAAGGGTGCCTCGCACCCCCCAAGCCCCGAAATCGGCGGTTTTGGGGGCTTGTATCTCTCCGGCGAGCGAGGTACAATGCCCCTTGGTCCTTTTCGATCGCCGCAATTGAGTCCGGCGACCATCTTTGGGAGGGCTTTATGAATCCGGCAATTCGAGAAATCGCGCGTCGCGCCGATGCAGCAATCCCTGGCGTTTGTGTAGTCGCTTGCGTCTGGATGACCGTGACGGTTTCCGGGGCGGGTGTCGATCGCGGAGCACAGCCTCAGGGGACCGTCGTGGCGTGGGGGTCCAATTACTCCGGCCAAATCAACATTCCCGCGCCCAACACGGGTTTCGTCGCCGTCACCGCGGGCGACGTGCACAGTCTGGGTCTGAAGGCCGACGGCTCCATCGTCGCGTGGGGACGCAACTCTGAAGGTCAAACTACCGTCCCCGCGCCCAACACGGGCTTCGTGGCTGTCGCCGCGGGCGGGTTTCACGGTCTGGGTCTCAAGCCCGACGGGGCCATCGTGGCGTGGGGAGCCAACTGGTATGGTCAAACCGACGTCCCCGCGCCCAATCGAGATTTCGTCGGGATCGCCGCGGGGCGGTACCACAGTCTGGGTCTCAAGTCCGACGGGTCCATCGTGGGGTGGGGATACAACGGCTCTGGTCAAACCAGCGTCCCCGCACCCAATACGGGCTTCATCGCGGTCGCTGGCGGGGCTGCTCATGCCCTTGGTCTCAAGGCCGATGGGTCCATCGTGGGATGGGGATGGAACGACTACGGTCAAACCAACGTTCCCGCGCCGAACAGCGGTTTCGTCGCCGTCGCCGCGGGCTCGCCCCACAGTTTGGGTCTCAAGGGCGACGGTTCCATCGTGGGGTGGGGAGACAACAGCTACGGTCAGAGCAACGTCCCCGCGCCGAATGCCGATTTCATCGGCATCGCCGCGCGCGGGCTCCACAGTCTGGGTCTCAAGGGCGACGGATCCATTGTGGCGTGGGGTGATAATGAGTCGGGGCAGACTGATGTCCCCGCGCCCAACTGCGGATTCGTAGCCGTCGCCGCTGGCGGAGACTACAGTCTCGCGATTAGGCGGATGACGGGAGATGCCGATGGCGACGGCGACGTGGACCGGGCGGACTTCGAGGCGTCTCTGGACTATCTACTCGGCCCGTCCGCGGAGCCGCAACTGGGCGGGTGGTGCTTCTTCGACGTTGACATGGATGGCGACGTGGACCTGCGCGACTTGGCCGTCTGGCAGAACGCGTTCACCGGGGAATGACCCGTCGCTGCCGCTCCGGGCTCTAATAGACCCCGCGCTCGCGCTTGGGGTTCGGATTGTCTGCTCCATGACTGTCGCGGTTCTGATTGTCCGCTTCCTTACGGGCGCGGCTCTGAAAGGACCCTTCTTAAACACGCTCTCAGTCAAGGTTGTCATCGGTTCGTCCGAAGGCTAATATGGATTATGGATTGAGAAGCGATCCATCCGCCCGATGGGCGTACCGCACGGACACGGCCATGACGCAACTCGAACGACAAATCCGCACCGCCCAGCACCGCCTGTGGTTCGACCGCTGGCTTCACGATATCTGTCTGTGTGGGGCGATCGCGGGGATTACGTTCGCCGTCGCCGTCCTGATTCAGCGGCTCTATGAGCTGCCGATATCCGTTTTTTGGATGGCGACCGGGTTCGCCGCGGCGGCGGTGATCGGGTCGGCGATTCGGACGATGACCCGCCGCGAGGACGCGGCGTTGGCGGCGGCGAGGTTGGATGAGGCCGCCGGTCTGCGCGAGCGCATCAGCAGCGGGCGGTACTGCGTGGGCGTGGACGACCCATTCGCGCACGCGGTCGTGGCCGATGCGGAGCGGATCAGCGCTTCGATCTCCGTTCGCAGTCATATTCGTCTGACGCTCCCGCGGCCTTTCGGTCTCGCCGTCGGCGCGCTCGTCTTGGCGGGGATCGTGTTCTTGGTCCCCACCGGGCTGCTGAAATCGACCGAGGCCAAGGCGTCCACCAAGCAATCCGTCGAGCGGGAACAAACCCACGTCGCCGTCAAACGCCAGCTCGACCCCCTCCGCCAGATGGCCGAGAGCACGCCGGCCTTGGCGGAGTTCAAGGACGACCTCGACGGGTTGGAAAAGCTCAGCGGCGGAAAGTTGGAACGTCCCGCCGACATCCGTCATGAGGCCGTCAAGAAGATCGACAAGCTCGAAGACGCCGTCAAGCAAAAGCTCGCCAGTGACAAGTACGAGGCCGTGCCGGAGATGCGAAAGCTGCTCCGCGGTCTTAAATCGCCCGACTCCGCCGAAGCGCCGACGCAGAAGCTCAACCAGGCGCTGAGCAAGGGCGACTTCAAGGCGGCCAAGGAGGAGGTCCAGGCCCTGCGCGAACAGCTCGCGACCCTCAAGTCCGAGGAGGACAAGGAGACGGTCGCGAAGATGAGCAAGCAGTTGGAGAACATCGCCAAACAGCTTGAGCAGTTGGCCAAGGATGAGCAGTTGGCCCAGAAGCTCGAACAGGCGGGCATCAAGAAGGAAGACATCGAGCGCATGCTGGAGAAGCTCAGCAAGTCGGACCTCGATCAACTCAAGAAACAGCTTGAGGAGAAGGGGCTAAGTCAACAGCAGATCGAGAAGTTGGCCAAGCAGCTTCAGCAGCGGCAGCAGGCCGGGGCGACGGCCAAGAAACTGGCGAAGGCGATGAAGCAGGGCGCCTCCGGCAATCAGGCCGGGCAGACGAGCGAGGCGATCGCCGGTCTCACGCAGGCCGAGCAACAACTCAGCGAGTTGGAGCAGCTCGAACAGGAAATGAACCAACTCGATGCCACCGCCTCGGCACTCCAGGACGCGAAAGACAACCTCGATAAGCCGTGCCCTGGGTGAGGGGGGACCGGGATGCGGGACGGTCAGCCCTGCGAACAGTGTGGTGCGGGCCGCGGCATGGGTCGGATGGGCCGAGGCCGGGGCGGGCAGGCGAAGATGGAACAGACCGACGTGGACTTCAAGACCCAGCGCGGCAAGGTCCACACCGGCAAAGGGGCGATCGTCGGACAGTTCTTAGTAGACGGGGAGCAGGTCAAGGGCGAGACGAAGACGAATCTGGTCGAGGTCGTCTCCGCGGCGGAGCGCGAGGCCAGCGACCGCATCAACCGCGACCGCATCCCTCGGCAGTACCACAAGGCGGTCAAGGCCTATTTCTCCAACATCCAACGTTCCATGAAGGGCTCGAAACCGCGCGAACCCACCGGCAAGGGTGCGAAGGCCGACGAACCCCCTGCTGCCGACACACCCACCGCGCCCCCGAGTGAGAAGAGTCCCGACTAACGGACTCCCGGCGTGATGGGAGTCTCGCACCAGGCGCCAGCAAGACTACCCTCCGCGTGTTGGAACACCATCGCGATTCCTTGACGTTTTGTCGTTTTGGATTTTCGTCCCGCATTCCGGACACACGCCGGACACGTTTCCGGTAAGGTCGTAATCGCATTGCTGACACAGCCCGGCTTTCCGGCGCCGTTTGTATTGTCGGCGTTTGCTCAGCGAAGACCCGACCGCCCAAGCTGGATAGCCGGCCACGATCGCAAAAAGCAACCACAGCGGTATGCAGGCATTTACATAAACCACTTTTCGCACGTGGGTCGGCACCCAGAAGACATCCGGGCCTCGCTGGGCGATTACCCAGCCATCCCGTGGATCGTTCAGATCGAGCGGCACGCTCGAATAATCTCCCATGTCCCGAAAGGCTTTCCAGCGCTTATGCTGGACCTCGCTCCAGGTACTGAGGCGGAAGCGTCTGGAGCTCGCAATGAACGGCCAACCGAGTCGTATGATATTGGGTTCCTGACCCGAGATCTCAACGCCCTGCGGCGGAGAAGGCCACGCGCTGCGATCGTTTGGTGGAATCCAAACGCGCCATGGAGTATGCCGCGTCAGTGACGCCCCAATCCATCCTCGATCCGCGGAGAACAAGACGTACCAACTTGGTCCCTCGGGTCGGCGGTCCATTTCGCCCGGCCCGAGTGTGCAATGTAGGAGCTGCGCGTAACTTGCCGTCCAAAGTATACCGATCCCTAGCGCAATCAACGAACAGAAGATCGCGAGTATGTAGTGAGAACATCTCAGAAGCTTGCGGCACACCGTGCGACACTCCGGGGTAGTAGGTCACTCTATTCTACCCACGTTCCGGGCTTGTGTTGCCGCTGCGTAGCCGACGAGTGCAGAGGGATTTTCTCAGCAGCCGACCTACGTCTTCTTCGGCGGTTGGGACTTCAGCTTGGCGGTGACGGTTTCGAGGATTTCGCCGGGTTCGGCCATTCGGCCCGGGCCGATGGAGCGGCAGGCGAGCCAGCCCTCGCCGGGGCCGACGAGGGTATAGCCGTGTTGTTTGAGCGCGGCGACGTTCTGCTGGACGATGGGGTTGGCCCACATGCGATCATTCATGGCCGGTGCGAGGACCACCGGCGAGGCCGCACTGATGACAAGGGTTGTCACCACGTCGTCGGCGATGCCGGAGGCGATCTTGCCGATGATGTTGGCCGTCGCGGGGGCGATCAGCACCAGGTCGGCCACGCCCGTCAGGGCGATGTGCTGTACGTCGTCGGGGTCGGCGGCGGACCACAAGCTCGTGAGCACGCGGCGGCCGGTCAGGGCCTGGAAGATCGTGGGGCCGACGAACTTCTTGCCCGAGCGGGTCATGGCCACGGTCACGCCGCACCCGCGCTGCACGAGCTTGGAGACGACCTCGCAAACCTTGTAGGCCGCAATCCCCCCGCAAACGCAGGCGAGGACTTCGTAGCCGGACAAGTCGGATTCGGGTGAGGTCATAGAGCGTGGAGTCTCGTTAAGAATGCCGACCGACGAAGGCATGGCGGCGCTTCGCTTGGCCATGCCACCCAAACAATGTCGGGTCTACTCGTCATCCTCGGACGCTTCCGGGACGATCTCGAAGTCGATCTTGCCTTCGAGGATTTCCTTAATGACGACCTCCATCTCGGTGAGTCCCTTGGGGTCGACCATCGGTCTTGCCCCTTGGAGCAGTTGCAGCCAGCGGCGCTGAATGAGGGCCGTCAGCTTGAACCGTCCGCCGACCTTGTCCATTAAATCGTCGTGCCGCAATGCTTCGATCATGCCTTCGTGTGCTCCTCTTCGATAATCCGCTTCACCTGTTCCACCGTCGTTTCCAGTACGTCGTTGACCACAAAGTGCTTGTAGCATCCGCTGTCGCGGGCGATGGCGATCTCGCCGTCGGCCTCGGACAAACGCTTCGCCAACTGCTCGGCCGCTTCCGTGCGGCGGCCCTCCAGCCTGGCCCGCAACGATTCCATATTGGGCGGAAGCACGAAGATGCGGACCGATTCGGGCATCTTCTTCGCCACCTGCATCCCTCCCTGCACGTCAATCTCCATCACGACGTTGCGTCCGGCGGCGAGTGCTTCCTCGACGGGCCATCGCGGCGTCCCGTAGCGGTGGCCGATGTACTCGGCGCTCTCCAGCAACTCGCCGGCCTCCTGCTTCGCCTCGAACTCCTCCTTGCTCACGAACTTGTAGCTCCGTCCGTTCACCTCGCCCGGTCGCGGCGGTCGCGTCGTCACCGAAACGCTCCACACCGTCCCCGGCAACTGCTCCAAGAGGGCCTTGCAGATCGAGGTCTTCCCCGTCCCCGACGGCCCGCTGATGACGATCAGACAACCTCGCGCGGGCACGTCCCATCACTCCCCACGGCGTTCCCGTCGAGGGAATGCGGAATGGTGAATGCGGAATGCGGAAGAAGTAGCCCAGCGCAATTCCGCATTCCGCATTCCTCATTCCACATTCTGAACCTGTTCCTTCAGCCGGTCGATCAGCCCCTTGATCTCCACGACGCTGCGGGCGATGGAGGCGTCGTTGCTTTTCGAGCCGATCGTATTGGCCTCCCGCAGCAGTTCCTGGGCCAAAAAGTCCAACGTCCGACCCACCTGCTCCTCCCGATCGCACACCTCGGCAAACTGGTCCAGGTGTGAGCCCATGCGGGTGATCTCCTCGCTGATGTCGCAACGCTCGGCGTACACCGCGACCTCACGCAGCAGTCCGTCGGCCTCAAGCTGAAATCCGCCCGCCTGCATCAAACTCGCCACCCGCGAACGCAGCCGCTCGCGGTACTCGTCGATGACCCCCGGTGCACGAGAGGCGATCGACGCCAGATGCTTGCGGATGGCCTCACAACAGCCGAGTAGATCGTCGTGGAGGCTCCGGCCCTCCTCGCGGCGCATGTCCATCAATGCGTCAAGTCCGCGGTTGGTCAGCTCCGTCAGCATGGTCACACGACTTCGCTTCGCGTCATCATCCAAGTCCGGCGGTTCACTGACGCCGGGGAGCAACGCCACCGTCGCCAAGTCAATCACCGGTTGAACGCCCGGCGGAACTCGAACCTCCGAAAGCACGTCCACGTAGCGCTGCAACGCCGTTAGATCCACCGGCTTGAGCGTCGAGGCGTCGCCGCGGACCCGCACGGTGTAGCTCACCGTCCCACGGGCCAGTCGATGCCGCAATAATCTGTCGATGTCGCTCTCCGCGAACTGCAAGTGCTCGGGCAGCTTGATCGACAGCTTCAGATACCGGTTGTTGACGCTACGGACTTCGAGGGCGTGGCAGACCCCGTTTTCCGTGTGCTGCGCCGCCCCGTAACCCGTCATCGAGAGAATCATGGGTTGGGACGGTTTTCGCTTTCGTCTTTCTTTTCGCCCTCGGGCGGCGTCGGCTTGGGCGGCGGAGTCGGCTCAGCGCCGCTCGGGGCGACGGGTTGAGCATCCCCCGCCGGTTTGGGGTTCACGTCGTACGGTTGCCCCACCGGCGGCGCCCCGCCCGGCTGCGTCGGAGGCTTGGCCGGGATGAGGACGGTGCTTTTCTCACCGGTCACGGGATCGGTGACGCCGAGCTGCATCTTGATCGGTTGCCCGGGTTGAGCCCCCTCCAAGTCCCCTTCGAGGGGGAAGTCGAGCGTCGTGGGTTCGGCGACGGCCTTAGTTTCGAGCTTCGGCTTGAGCGATTCGTCGAAAACGAAGTTGCTCCAGATCGTCAGCACCACGAACACGCCGGCCACCACCACGGTGATCCAGGTGAACACGTCGCCGGTCTTGGCCCCGAAGGCGCTGGTCCCGCCCGCCCCGCCGAAAGCGCCGGAGAAGCCGCCCCCTCGGCCCTTCTGCAGCAGAATGACCAACACCAGAAGAAAACAAATGAAGACCACAAGGGTGCCCAGCAGCCATTGCCCCCAGGTCATCTCCGCAAGAATGCTCATTTCTACGTCTCTCTAGAGGTTCAGGACCGGCGGGCCGTCGCGGACGGCACCGGGTCATCGTCGGGCGGCAACAGCCGCGGCGGCGGATATGATAGCCAAAAAGTCGGCGGAGACCAAACAGGCCCCCCCGACCAAGGCCCCGTCGATGTCAGGCTGGGAAAGCAGCCCCGCGGCGTTGTCGGGCTTTACACTCCCGCCGTACAGAATACGAATAGCGTCCGCCGTCGATCGCCCGTACACAGTGCCGAGGCGGTCGCGGATGAAGGCGTGGACCTCCTGGGCCTGGGCGGGGGTCGCCGTCCGGCCCGTTCCGATGGCCCAAACCGGTTCGTAAGCGATGATGAGGCGCTCGGCCGGGACATCTGGTCTGATGGCATCCGTCAATTGCCCCTCAACCACGGATTGGGTGCGCCCGGACTCGCGTTCGTCGAGCGTTTCACCGACGCAGTAGATGACGTTCAGCCCGCTGCCGACGACGGCCCGAACTTTCTTGGCGAGCAGCGCTCCGTCCTCCTTGTAGACTTGTCCTGAGCCTCGAAGGATGTGCCGTCGCTCGCTGTGGCCGATGATGACGTGCGTGCAGCCGGCGTCCGCAAGCATCGGCACGCTGACTTCGCCGGTGAACGCCCCGTGCGTCGCCTCGTGAGCGTCCTGGGCGCCGAGCATGATCTTCGTGCCCGCGACGGCCTTGGCCATCGGAAACAAAAGCTGAAACGGCGGACAGATCAGCACTTCGACGCCGCGGATATTCGCGAGGCCGTCGCTGAGGCCCGCGACCAGCTCGCGAGCTTCTGCGAGCGTCTTGTGCATCTTCCAGTTGCCGGCAATGAGCGAGGTTCGCATTCTCAGACTCCAAGGTTCTGACCGCAGGCGTCATTCTAATCCGAACCCGGAGCAGAAGCGACGGGCCACCCTGCGCGGAACCCAGGTAGGAAAGGTGTCAGGATGATTTTCTTGACGCCGGCGGGCCGGGAAGGTAGCGTTTCAGGATGCCTCGACCCGCACGAGTGACGGAATCCGGCGTAGCGTATCACCTTTTGAACCGGCGGGTGATGCGTCTGGCGCTCTTTCAAAAGGCCGCCGACTATGAGGCGTTCGAGCGGGCGGTGGCCGAGTCGCTGGTCCGCCCGGATGCACCGTTGCTGCTGGCGTACTGCCTGATGCCCAATCACTGGCATCTGGTGGTACGGGCCGGTGATCGAACGGACCTGTCGACGTGGATGCAGTGGGTGACGGTGACCCACACCCACCGCTGGCACGCCCACTACCACACGGTCGGCGACGGGCCGCTCTACCAGGGCCGGTTCAGGAGCTTCCCGGTCGAGGCGGATGTTCACTTCCTGACCGTATGCCGGTATGTGGAGGCCAACGCCTTGCGAGCGGGCTTGGTGAAGCGGGCGGAGGACTGGCGGTGGGGCAGCCTGTGGGCTCGGCGGAACCGGGATGCCACGATGAAAACCAGGCTCCGCGAATGGCCGGTGGACCCACCGCGAGACTGGCTCGGTGAGGTCAATCACCCCATGCCCGAGCGCCTCTTGGAGGAAGTCCGCCGCTCGGCAGTCCGCGGCGCGCCCTTGGGGACCGATCGGTGGAGAGCCAGGATCGCCGCCCGACTGGGCTTGAGTCTCACCCTCCGACCCCGCGGCCGACCCCGGAAGATACCAGAAAAATCATCCTGACACCTTTTCTGAATCACCGGACCCATGTTGAGACAGCCGGCGTATACCCGTTGACGACAGGCATGAGCGGCGTCCCGGCGATTACTCATACCGCAGGGCGTCGATGGGATCGAGGGTGCTCGCCCGCCACGCCGGGTAGAAGCCGAAGAACAGTCCCACCGCGGTCGCGAACGCAACCGCGAGACCGGCCATCCAGTAGGAGACGATCGTGTCCCAGCCGTAATTCCAGGAAACGAACTTCGACACGCCCCACCCGCCGCCGAAGCCGAACAATCCGCCGAACCCGCACAGCACGATGGCCTCGCACAGAAACTGTTCCAGGATTTGATAGCCGCCGGCGCCGATGGCCATCCGCAGCCCGATCTCACGCGTCCGCTCCGTCACCGAAACCAGCATGATGTTCATAATCCCCACCCCGCCGACCAGGAGGGAAATCGACGCGATCGTGGTGAGCAGCGTGTTGAAGGTCCGCGTCGCCTCGGCGTTGGCCTGCATGGTCAGCGAGCGGTCGAAGATCCGAAAGTCGTCGTCGTCCTCGTCCGACAGACGGTGCCGCTGGCGGAGCAGGTCGCGGAGTTGTTGCTTGGCAAAGGCGGGGTCCTCGCCATGTTTGGCCGCGGCCATCAGCGTGCCGGAGGTCTCTCGACCCGCTAGGTAACGCTCGAACGAGGTGAAAGGCACCAAGATGACATCGTCGTTGTCCCGCCCGTCACTCCCCACGCCCTTAGATTCCAGAAGCCCGACGACATCGAACGCCACGCGGTTGATGCGCACCGTCTGCCCGACGGGGTTCACCGCCCCGAACAGTTCACGGGCGACCGTCGCCCCCATGCAGCACACCTTGCCCAGCATGCGCATGTCGTCGGCGTTGAACTCCCGACCCTCCGTCGTCGTCCAACGGCGAATGTCGAAGTAGGCGGGCCGGGTGCCCGCGACCCCCGTCTGATAGTTCCCGAAGCCCGACACGACCTGGAAGCTGATTCGGTTCACCGGCGTCGCCGCTCGGACCGCTGAACATTCCCGCTCGATCGCATCGGCGTCGTCGCGGGTCAGGTGCGGCGGCATGCCCTGCTGGCGGCGGCTGCCCCCGCGCTGCACCCCCCAGTACGCGACCATGATCCAGTCGTCCCCGAGCGACGCGATCTCCCGTTCCACGCGGCGCTTAGCTCCCTCGCCGACCGCGACCATGGTGATCACCGCGGCGATGCCGATGACGATCCCCAGCACGGAAAGGGCCGTGCGCACCTTGTTCTTGCCCAGGCTGCGAAACGCTTCGGAAAGGATGGTCAGCGGGTTCATGGCCACGGATTCTAGCCACAAATCCACGAAGCGACGAGGACGGCGGTACAGCCGTCGCTTGGTGCCTGTTTCCTTGGCTTTGTGTGGAGTTGTCGGGCCGTTCACGGTTTCCGTTGCCCTACGTCCGTAGAATGATCGGACCGTTGGCCGTATACTCGACCACTGCGATGACCCGTTTTCCCTGCCCGCACCTTGCCGGCGATGTGGAGTTGACGCCCGAACGCTGGACGCACATCCGCAACGGACACCCGGAACTCGTCGCGGAAAGCTCGGACCGATTGGAGCGAACCCTGGCCGATCCCGACGAAATTCGCAGCGATCCTCGCTTTTCTGGGACGCGTCTGTTTTCGCGCTGGTTCGATGACCTGCTGGGTGGTAAGATAGTTGTGGTCGCGGTAGTCACCGAGCAGGGCGGGTCCGCTCAACAGACGCGACACTGGGTTGTCACGGCGTACGTGGCTCGCCGCATTACGCAAGGTGTCATCGAATGGTCGCGCCACTGACGGTCGAATACGACGCCGAAGGCGACATCCTTTATTTGGGCAAGACCCGCCCGTACGCCGAGCAGGACTCGGAAGAACTCGATTACGGCGTGATCGCCCGTCTCAATCCCAAGTCCCGCGAAGTCGAGAACCTCGAAATCCTCTTCTTCTCCACGCGCATGAAAGGCGGCCAAGGCGTTCACCTCCCCGTCCTCGCCGACTTCCGTCTGCCGCAGACCGTGTGATCGACCGCTGCGTTCCGTACCGCCGCTGTGTAGCCTCGCCCTCCATTGCCGGCAGTACTCCGAGCCGCGGCGTGCCCGCCGTCCTCCTTGGCAAGGGGAAAGGCACGCCGCTCGATGACTGTCGCAGTACGGATCACGCCGCCGTGGCCCGCGTAACGTCCTGTTCGATCAGCCCGTCGCGGAAACTGACGTGCCGACGGGCGTACGCGGCGATGTCCAGCTCGTGGGTCACGACGACAACCGTGATGCCCTCGTCGCGATTCAGTTGTTGGAACAGGGTCATGATCTCGCCGCTGGTCTTGGTGTCGAGGTTGCCCGTCGGTTCGTCGGCGAGGAGCATGGCCGGACGGGTGACCAACGCCCGCGCGATGGCCACGCGCTGCTGCTGCCCGCCGGAAAGCTGGTTGGTGTGGTGTCGCAATCGGTCGCCCAGGCCGATACGATCGAGCAGTTCCGACGAACGACGCCGTCGTTCGGACCTCCCGACACCCTGGTAGATGAGCGGCAAGGCGACGTTGTCCACGATCGTCGTCCGGGCCAGCAGATTGAAGCTCTGGAACACGAAGCCGATCCGTCGATTCCGTATCCGGGCCAGTTGCAGGCGGGACAGCTCCTGGATCGGCTGATCCTCGAACCGGTAGGTCCCTGACGAAAGCCGGTCCAGACACCCCAGCAGGTGCATGAACGTCGATTTGCCCGAGCCGCTCGGTCCGGTGATGGCCACGAACTCGCCGTGCTCGACGCGTAGGGAGACGCCGCGGACCGCCGGCACCTGCACCTCGCCGACCTGATAGATCTTCCACGCCTCGCGGATGTCGATCAGCTCGTCGCTCATCCGCCGAACCTCGGAGTTCGTGGGACAACGCCGGGAGTAGGACGCGGTCCGCCGCTCTGTTCAATGACCACCGCATCCTTCTCCTGCAGTTCGCCGGAGCGGACCTCGGTAAACGACCCATCGGTCAGTCCAGGCTCGATGGGCACCTCGACAAGCCGCCCGGCGTCGAGTTTGAAAACCCGCGGCTGCATCTTCCGAGCCTTCCCCGGGCGCCCGAAGTCAATGTCCGCCGGCGCCGCGACCGGGTTGAAACGCATCGCCGCGTTCGGCACCATCAGGGCGTTGTCCGCCCGTGCCACCTCGAACGAAACCGTCGCCGTCATGCCCGGACGCAACGCGAGGTCCGGGTTGTCCACGTCGATGAGCGTGATGTACGTCACCACGTTATCGACGATGGTCTCCGCGAATCGCACCTGCGAGACCACGCCGTGAAAGCGCCGCTCCGGATAGGCGTCCACGCGGAAGTCGGCCCCGCCCCCTTCGCCAATCTTACCGATATCCGTCTCGCTCACCGCTGCATTGACTTGCATCTTGGTCAGATCGTTGGCGATGGTGAAGAGTATCGGCGAGGTGAACGAGGCCGCCACCGTCTGTCCGGCGTCCACGTTGCGGGAGATCACCACGCCGCTGATGGGAGACCGGATGACCGTGCGGTCCAGATCGACCGCGGCGAGGCGTGCCTCGGCCTCCGCTTGCTCAACCTCCGCCTCGGCCGCGTGGAGGGACGCCTCCGCCTGCTGCTCGGCCACCCGCGTCTCGGCGAGCTCGAGTTCCGTCGCGGCGTTCTGTCCGAAGTTGACCTCGGCGTGTTGGCGCTTGAGGGTCGTATCGGCGAGCGCCGCCCGGGACTCCTCGACCCGCGCCTTCGCCGCCTTGGCCGCCGCCTGACGTTGATCGACCGTGGCCTTGAAGCGGTCCTTGTCCAACTCCGCGAGCACGAAGCCCTGCTCGACGCGCTGGTTGAAGTCCGCGTACCAGCGAGTGACCGTGCCGCTCACCTGCGACCCGACGAGCACCTTCACCAGCGGCGCCAGGTTGCCCGTCGCGGTGACCGTGGAGACCAGCGTCCCGCGTGCCACCGGGGCGCTCTTATAGGTGATCGGCGGTTTGCGGTCGGCCCAGGTCCGAAACCCGAGATACCCCCCCGCGCTCAGCAACGCCAAGACAATCAGAGCCAACGTCGCCCGCAGCATCAACCGCCTCCGCCGACCGCTTCGCACGTGCGGCCTCAGGCCGATCCGCGCGAACTCACTCCCAGGAATCATACCCTGCGGCGCGGCTTGCAGTCTATCGCTCTGCGCCGCGCGTTTCGAAGAACGGTCGACAGACGATCGCGCCGTTACGCGGTTGTGACGAAATGTCCGTGATGTCCCTGGAGCCGCTCACTCTGCGGGTTGGGTCCGAGCCGGTGCGGTCGTACGATCGACAATCGCAGAACGACAATCGGCAATTGGCAATCAACAATCGGCAATCGTCAATCACGTCGGCGGCTGAAAATTCGTGCCATAAACTTGTCGCACGACCTCGGCGAAGTCTTGGGGCAATTCGCCGTCGCGATTCTCGGCCTGATCGGTTTCCGCCCCACGACCATCGCGCGCTTGGGCCTCGGCCCGGCGTTGTTCCGCCAGGGCCTTGGACAAGGCCGTGAGTTCGTCGGTCGAAATCTCCTTTTCATTGACCGCCAGCCGTTCGTACATCAGCCCCACCAGCATCAGATACGCTCGCCGCTCCCAAAGCTCGGGGTTGCTCTTGGCGAATCGACCGAACGTCCGATTGAGAATGGACGCCACCGACGCCTGTCGGCAACGATGGGCGCGGACCTTACCCTCCCAATCATCCTTCGTCGCCACACGTGAACCGTCCGCCGTCCGCTTTCGGCGTTTCGGCTTCTCAGCGTTCCGGCGTTTGCGGTCCACAATCGGCAATTGGCAATTGACAATCGGCAATGGCTCCCCGCCGGGAGGTGAATCCACCGGCGAGGCGTCAACAACAGACTCTGAGTTGGAAAGACACTGGCTCATGTTTCGTCCAGTGCCGGATCGCGGATGCATTGGTCCGCCAGTTCCATGCCCGTGGCCGTCAAGCGAAACCACCGCCGTCGCCACGGTGTCAGGCTCGCGTCACTCTCACTGTCGGCGGCCACCCGCTCGATGTAGCGTTTCTCGGTGAGATAACACAGATCGCGCTTGACGTGTTCGAACTCCAGGGTGGGAAACAGCACCAGTAGGCTGCGGAGCAGTTGATCCGCCTGCAGCGCCGCGGGATAGACCACCTTGAGAGCTACCAGCAGCTCGTTGCGGATGCGCTTGATCTCTTTCGCGTCTCGACCGTTGGCCATTATTCGCCGTCCTTGCCCGTAACTTCGCTCCGAACGTGCGGAACGACGCCCGCGATCGTCGTCTCCAGGCGGACGACCGTTTCGCCCAACTGCTCGAGTTTCCGCCGGGCGTGCATGCACTCCCGCAACCACTCTTCCTTCGTGGCGTAGTCGCGCTCGAATTCGCCGACCGTCCGGCGCAGTTCCGCCGCGGAGGCCTCCACGGTCTCGAACCGTCGCACGCATTCCATATGCCACGACATCTGATGCTCGCGGATCGACCGGAGGTAAAAGGTAATGACAGTCAGTGGCACGGCGACGAGCGGCGTCAGCACCGTGAGGAACGTCCCACCGATCTCCCAGAACGAGGCCAAGGTCATTTCATCGCCGCTTCGACGACCGTGTGGATCAAGCCCAGCAGCTTATTGGCCGTGTCCACGCGGATCAGCCCGTCCGACAGCTCCCGCCGGAACTGTTGCACGACTTCATGATCGCGCAGCGACCGGCCCGCGGTCGTGCGCGGCTCACCCGCCAGGATCGCGTCGATGGCGTCCTTCCGCTTGGCCTTGGGAATGCTCTCCTCCAACCGCGTGAGCAGGGCGTGTAACTGGTCAGCGTTGTTGCTCATAGGTAATCCCCTTTCCGGTTGCTTGTTCCTTCGTCTCTTTGCGGCGTTTCATCACGTCGCCGAAATAGCGCCGCACTTCGTCGTCCAAAGACATGGAATTGAGGGCCAAGCGGCGGAGGTCCTGAGCGATCTCGCGCAACGTGGCCACGTTGTCCGATGAGGCCGTGTAGCGTTCCCAGGCCGTCCGCCGATCGGCGTCGAGTTTCTCCAACGCCATCTGGAACGCATCGGCGTGCGCGTCGGTCGCGGTTTCATCGGAGACGTCGGCCCGAACCCGGTCGATGAAGGCCTGAATCGCCGCCCGTTGGCGTTCGTCATCGACCCGTGCGAGGTCGGCGTGGTACTCGGCCAGGGTTTGGGCCATGCTCGCGCCCAGCGTTTCCATGGAATCGGCGGCGGCCAGCTCCACCCGCGCGTCCCCGCCGCAGCCGCCGATGAGACCTCCCAGCGTCATCCGACATGCGAGGATCGCCGCGGCCCGGTGAATCGATGTTCGCGTTACGCGTCCAGCCACGTCCCAAGCTCCCACCGGTCCCGGCCGATCCTCCGAGGCAGCGGTCACCCAAAGAACGTGGCCGGCGCTCGCTCCGACGCCCAATGGCCGGCGATCACCGCGGGCTTCGTAGTATCCGCGACGCAGAGCCGTCCAGACGGCTGTTCAAGACCCGTTGTGCGAGGTACCCTTTGTGGAACGCACTCGACGCCCGTCGGAAGTTCGGCGCGGGCGAACTTGGTTCCCGGTCAAACAATGGAGGATCGATCCCATGAAACGTACCCGCATGATCGTATTTGGACTTGTTGTCGGATTCTTGCCGCCGCTCGTCCGGGCGGCGGAAGAGAAGGCAACGGAGTGGAACTTTGACAAGGACTCTTCGGGACAAATGCCCGCGGGCTGGAAGGCGGGCTACACCAACCCCGCGGAAGGAAAGGCTGTGTGGGCTGTGTCCGAGGATCCCACCGCGCCGAGTCCGCCATACGTCCTCTCACTTACCAAGACGGAAAGCGCCGGCCGCGTCTTCAATCTGGCCATGGCCGAGAAGACGTCGTTTAAGGACGTCGACCTCTCGGTCAAGATCAAGGCCAACAGCGGCAAAGAGGACCAGGGCGGCGGCCTCATCTGGCGGTGCAAAGATGAGAACAACTACTACGTCTGCCGCATCAACCCGCTGGAAGACAACTTCCGGGTGTACAAAGTCGTGGGCGGCAAGCGGCAGCAGCTCCAGTCCGCCGACGTGAAGCTCGACGCCGGCAAGTGGTACGAGCTTCGGGCCAAGATGGCGGGCAACCGGATGGAGTGCTACATCGACGGCAAGAAGCTGCTGGAGGCCACGGACGACGAGCTTAAGGACGCCGGGATGGTGGGGCTGTGGACGAAGGCCGACGCGGCCTCATCCTTTGATAACATCGCGGTGCGTCCCGCCGAGCCGTTCAAGGACGAGCCGGCGAGCGCCAAGAAGCCGGACCAAGCTCCGCAGAAGCCCGCCAAAGACGACGATGATGATGACGATAAGGACGACGACGACTAATCGTTTCGTGTCACGCTGAGCGGAGCGAAGCGTCTAGACGCGTAAGAAGATTCTTCGCTGCGCTCAGAATGACATCCCGTGGGCACTTTCGCCACTCCAAACGGGATGCACCGCGATCGCCGTCGCGCCCTGGAGCGGACGCTTGGGGTTCTATGGGAAGCCGGTTATCATGCGCACGTTGCAACGCGGCCATCGGCCGACGCGGCCGATCCGGGTTCGCAAGATGAAATCAAGGTTGAGGAGACTTCACGTGTTGTTATCGCGTCTGTCGGGCGTCGGTTTCGTTGCGTTGTGCGTTGCCATCGGTGTGACGGCCCCCGCTGATGGCCGACAACCGTCGAAGTCGGCCGAGTCCTCCCTCGGCAACTATCGAATCTTGAAAACGTACGAGGTCGGCGGCGAAGGCGCGTGGGATTACCTCACGATCGACGCGGAGGGCCGCCGACTGTTTGTGACCCGTTCGACGCGAGTCATGGTCCTCGACGCCGACACCGGTCAATCGCTCGGCGAGATCGCGGACACGCCCGGCGTGCATGGCGTCGCCCTCGTCCCAGAGTTGGGTCGGGGTTTCACGAGCAACGGAAAGGCCGGGTCGGCGACGATCTTCGACTTCAAGACGCTCAAGGTCATCGGGAGCGTAAAGACCGGGGAGAATCCCGACGCCATCATTTATGAGCCCACGACGAAACGCATCTTCACCATGAATGGGCGAAGCAAGGACGCCACCGCCATTGACGCCGCTACGGGAGAGCCCGTGGGCCGGATCGAGCTGGGCGGAAAGCCGGAGTTCGCCGTGGCCGATGGGAAGGGAAAGCTCTTTGTCAATCTTGAGGACACGAGCGAGGTCGTAGTCCTTGACCCCAAGGAACTGAAGGTGACGGCGCGCTGGCCCCTGGCGCCGGGCGAGGAGCCGTCCGGGCTGGCGATCGACGTGAAGAACCGCCGCCTCTTCAGTGTGTGCGGCAACAAGATGATGGTGGTCCTGGACGCGGATTCCGGCAAAGTCGTGGCCACCCCGGCGATCGGCGAGAACGTGGATGCGGCAGCCTTCGATGCAACGACCGACCTGGCGTTCAGTTCCAATGGCGACGGCACACTGACCATCATCCACGAGGAAAGCCCCTCAACGTTCACCGTCGTTCAGAACGTCGTCACCCTCCGCGGCGCGAGGACCATGGCCCTCGACCCCAAGACCCACAACGTATTTCTGCCCGCCGCGAAGTTCGGGCCGACCCCTGCGCCGACCGAAGAGAACCCGCGCCCGCGCCCGAGCATCATCCCGGGCAGCTTCCAGATCATCGTCGTCGGCAAGTGAGAGCGAACGGTTCGGCGAGCGAGGCTATCCTTTCAGCTTGTCGTCCACCGACATGTTCAACGCCTTGACCAGGAACGCCCAGCGGTCGGCCGCTTCCTCGATCTGCTTGGAAGTCGGCTTGCCCGCCCCGTGACCGGCTTTGGTTTCGATGCGGACCATGACCGGGTTCGGCCCCGAATTCATCTCCTGCAGAGTCGCCGCGAATTTAAGACTGTGCCCCGGCCATACCCGGTCGTCATGATCGGCTGTGGTGACCAGCGTCGCTGGATAGCTCGTACCGGCTTTGAGATTGTGCAAAGGCGAGTAGGCATAGAGCGCCTTGAATTCCTCCGGGTTTGAGGACGAGCCGTAGTCCGGCGTCCAGCCCCAGCCGATGGTGAACTTGTCGAACCGCAGCATGTCCATTACGCCCACTGCGGGAAGCGCGGCCCCATACAAATCCGGGCGCTGCGTGATGCACGCTCCGACGAGCAGTCCACCATTGCTGTCGCCGCCGATGGCCAGCTTGGGAGTCGAAGTGTATTTGTTGGCAATGAGCCATTCCCCCGCGGCGATGAAATCGTCGAAGCAGTTCTGCTTCTTCAGTTTCTTACCGGCCTCATGCCAGTCCTTGCCGTATTCACCCCCGCCGCGGATGTTGGCCACGGCGTACAACCCGCCCATTTCCAACCAAACCGCGTTCGACACCGAGAACCTCGGCGTGATGGAGATGTCAAACCCGCCGTATCCGTAAAGATAGGTCGGGTTGTTCCCGTCGAGCTTCAGTCCCTTGGCGCTGGTGATGAACATCGGAATCCGCGTGCCGTCCTTGCTTTTGTAAAAGATCTGCTTGGTCTCATAGAGGTCAGGATTGATGTCCACCTTCGGTTTGCGGAGGACCGTGCTTTCGCCGCCGGCCACGTCGTGCCGGAAGATCGTCGTTGGATAAACGAAGCTCGTGAACAGGTAGTACGTCTCGGCGTCCTTCCGCCGACCACCAAACCCCGCCACCGTCCCCACCGTGGGGAGCGATACGTCGCGCGTGAACTTCCCGTCGAGCTCGAACACCTTCACTCGGCCCAGCACGTCCTTCAGATACGTGGCGATGAACTTGTTTCCGACCGCGCTCACGCTCTGCAGCGTATCCTCCGCCTGAGGAATGATCTCCTTCCAATTGGCCTTCTCCGGCTTCGTGATGTCAACGGCGACGACGCGGTTCCGCGGAGCGTCCAGATCGGTCTGGAACCAGAAAACCGGCCCGTCATTGTCAATGAAACCGTATTGCGCCTCCCACTCACGGATTAGTTCGACGATCGGTGCGTCAGCTTTTTGCAGATCCTTGAAGAAGACGAGGTTCTTCCGCTCAGTGCCGTGCGAGACCGTGATGATGAGATATCGTCCGTCATCGGTCACGTTGCCGCTGAACTCCCACTCCTTCTCGTCCTTTCGCTCGTACACAATGGGATCGGCGGACTGCGGTGTCCCGAGCTTGTGGTAGCACAACTTGTGATAGTAGTTCAGCGCTTTGAGCTTCCCCGATTCGCTCGTCTCCTTTGGTTCATCGAAGCGGCCGTAGAAGAAGCCCGCGCCGTCATGCGTCCAGGAGGCTCCGGAAAACTTGACCCACTTGATGAGGTCGTCGCGATCCTGCCCCGATTCAATGTCGCGCACTCGCCATTCTTCCCAATCCGACCCGGACGCCGATAGTCCGTAGGCCATGTACTTGCCGTCTTCCGTAATGTCGTACCCCTTGAGCGAGACCGTGCCATCCGCGGAAAGCTTGTTGGTGTCGAGAAGCAGCTTCGGCTCCTCGCTCATGGATTTCGTCGTGTACAGCGGACTTTGGTTTTGAAGACCGTCGTTCTTGGTGAAGAAATATCGCCCGCCGCGCTTGAAGGGCACCCCGTAGCGTTCGTAGTTCCACATTGCCGTCAAACGATTCTGGATCGCCTTCCGCTGGGGGATGCTTTCGAGGAACGGGAAAGTGACCTTGTTCTCGGCCTCGACCCAGGTTTGGGTGTCGGTCGAGTCCGGGTCCTCGAGACCGCGATAGGGGTCCGCCACCTTCGTCCCATGATAGTCATCGACCTGATCGACCTTCTTGGCCTTGGGGTAAACGAACGGCGGATCCCCGCCCGCGACCACGACGGATCGCAGCGGCAGCAAGAAGCCGACCGCAACCGCGAACACCACTGACCAACGCATCGTCTTCTTCAACGTCCATTCCGACATGGCCTGACCCTTTCTTGCCTGCACTAGCGGGGCGAACCCCATCGAGCCGCAGGCTTCGGCCTGCGCGACACAAGGATTCGCCGCCGACGGCGATCCTACCCGAAGTCCAGCCGCGGCCAAAGCCCACGGTCCGTCAGAAGCTGTCGCCCGGTCCGCTGGTTTCCGAGGTCGGCTCCCTTCATCGCTCCGTCGCCCACTTGAAGGAACACCAAGATGTCGCTACACTTACGATATGGTATCAAAACTCCCATTTAGCGATCTCCTGTCCCTGAGCGTCGCGGAACGCATTCTGCTGGTCGAGACCATTTGGGATAGCATCGCCGACTTCCCCGAGTCCGTGAGACTCACCGACGCCCAGCGCCGGGAGCTGGATGCGCGACTCGAAGCCTATCACCGGGATCCCACGGCCGGTTCGCCCTGGGACATCGTGAAGGCCCGCATTGCGCCGCGCTCATGATATCGCAGCTCATTCTCCGGCCGCAAGCCGAGGCGGATTTGGCTGAAGCCTACGCATGGTACGAAGAGCGGCGGGCGGGACTGGGCCAAAGCCTGCTTCTGTCCGTCGAAGCCGCCCTCGCGTCGATCCAGGAGAATCCGCTCTTGTTTCCCGTTGTTCATCGCACCATCCGCCGTGCACTCATTCGGCGCTTCCCATTCGGCGTGTACTATCTGGTAGACCGTGAGACGGTGGTCGTTGTCGCCATCTTCCATGCAAGTCGAGACCCCAAAGGCTGGCGGCTGCGGTCCTGACCGCCGGACGGCAAGCGCTCCGTACCGGGCGTGGGCGCTGCGGCCCCCTTCTCTTCACTCTTCTCTCTTCTAACTTCGCTACAATGCAGCGTATGGACGACGCTCGCCTTGAAGCCATCCGAAAGCTCGTCGCCGCGTTCCCCAAGACGCCCGGTGTGTACCTGATGAAGGACAAGGAGGGCCGGGTGCTGTACGTCGGCAAGGCCAAGGAACTCCGCTCCAGGGTGATGAGCTACTTCCAACCCTCCGCCGATCTGCTCAACACCCGCGGCCCGGACATCTGCCGGATGGTCGAAAAGGTGGACACCATCGACTACGTCGAATGCGAAAGCGAGGTCGACGCCCTGCTCAAAGAGGCCCGGCTCATCAAAGACATCCAACCGCCACACAACGTGCTGCTCCGCGACGACAAGACCTTCCCCTACATCGAGATCACCACAGGCGACGACTTCCCCGGCGTGTATGTCACCCGAACGCCGCGTCTCAAGGGCAGCAAGCTCTACGGCCCGTTCCTCTCCGCCTCCGCCGTCCGCGACGCCATGAACGCTCTGCAAAGGGTGTTCAAGTTCCGCACCTGCGAGTTGGAAATCCACGAGGGCGACGAGTCTCGGAAGTTCTTCCGCCCCTGCCTGCTCCACGCGATCAACCAGTGCACGGCCCCGTGCGCGGCGCTCATCAGCAAGGAGGATTACAAAAAGGACATCGACCGGCTCAAGAAGTTCTTGGCCAGCAAGCGCACTATCTTGATTCGTCAAATGACCCAGGAGATGGAGACGGCGTCTGAGGATCAGCGCTTCGAAGAGGCGGCCAAGATCCGCGATCGCCTCAAGGCCATTCAATCGTTGGCGCTGTCCGGCGATGTGGCCGAAGACATCCAACCCGAGGTCTTCTACATCGACCCGCGACAGGGCTTGGAAAAACTCGCCGACCTTCTGGAGTTGGAGGCCCCGCCGCGCTGTATGGAGTGCATCGACATCGCCCATCTGCACGGCGAAGCGACCGTCGGCTCGCTGGTCTGCTTCATCGACGGCAAACCCTTCAAGAACGGCTACCGGCGATTCAAGATCGGAACGGTTGAGGGCGTGGACGACTACGCCGCCATCCGCGAGGTCATCACCCGCCGCTATCGCTACGCCGCGGAGGGAGAGGAACTGTACCCCGACGTGATCCTCATCGACGGCGGACTAGGCCAACTCCACGCCGGACTGGGAGCGTTCGGGGAAATGAACGTCCGCCCGCCGATGGTGATCTCACTCGCCAAGCGCGAGGAGGAAATCTATATCCAGGCCAAATCCGCCCCCGTCCGCCTGCAACGCAACAACGAGGCCCTACGGTTGCTCCAGCAAATGCGCGACGAAGCCCACCGCTTCGCCCAGGCGTACCACCACAAACTGCGCCAGAAGAAAACCTTCGACGGAGACGTCCGCCAAGGCCGCCGCCCGCCGCGTACGCGGTGATGCAATCAGAGCGTGGAGCGGAAGCAACACGAACGCACTGCTCAAGAGCAGTGGCACACACAGGGTCGTCAGTGCTGCCCCGCCGTTACTCTCTCGTCCTTGATCATGCTGTCTCCTGAAAAAAACTCACCGGATACGATACCATCCGGCAGGAGACAGCCTTTCACGGGATTACATCGCTTTCTTTGCTGCGTCGAGGTAGCGATTGATTTGGTCGATGTGGGACAGGTCGTGGCCGGGGATCATCCGCAGGATCTGCCCGAGCGACTCCGCTCCGCGCTCGTTGTGTTGACCGACGCGGGCGAGCTCTTTGGGGCCCACTCGCCCCCAAACGGACAGGTTGAACTGTCGCGTCGCCCGGAACGTCTCGACCAGCTCCCTCGGTTCTCGATCGTTGTGGTGTTGGCCCGCGACCCACAAGTCCTGGTCCATCCCCAGGATCGTCGGTCGGTCCTCGCAGAGGATCAAACGCATCCGGTAGCCGTAGACCCATTCGGAATCGACGAGGTGCCCGATCACTTCGTTCGGCGTCCATTTACCCGGGAACGGCCTGGCACGCATCAGCTTCGCGGGATGTTGCTCGACGATCCGCGCGAGGGTGTCCGCCGTCTGGGCCATCACCGTCAGCGGATCACGGTCGCCGAGCAAACCTTCCATCTTCTTTCGGTACGCCTCGGGGTTGGTGATCCACATCCCGGTTTGCGTTTGCGTCATGAGGATTCCTCCATCTTCGCAGGATTCCGCTCCTGCGCAACGCCGGCCGTCGCCGGTACGTGATGAAGAATATACCGCCGGTAGTATGCGATTCCCAGACACGTCAGCGGGATCGACAACAGCAAGCCCATGAACCCCAGCAGCTTACCCCACACGAAGACCCCCAGCAGGATGGCGATGGGCCGCAATCCGGTCGCCCGCCCCATCACGCGCGGGGTGATGAGCGTGTCTTGGATCACCTGCACGACCGCGAACACCAGCAAGGTGAGAAGAACCGATCCGAGAAAACTCGCGTCGCCTTCAATGGCCCGAAGCCCGGCGAGGAGCATCGCGGGCACCAACGCAACGACCGGCAGATAGGGCACCATGCTCAGCAATCCGATGAACAACCCGAAGGGAACGGCCATCGGCAGCCCGATTATGGAAAAACCCAGTGAGAACATCGCTCCCGTGAGCAGCGCGACCAGCGACTGCCCGCGAAAGTACCGTCGCATGGCGTCGTTGAATTGGGTGAGGAAGTCGACCGTCGCCTCGCGGTACTGCGGCGGCAGGAACGTCGGCCAGGTCCGCGCGTACTCCGGGAAATCCAACAGCAGGAAGACCAGATACAAAAGGACGATGATCAGCCCGGTCAAACCCAGGACCAGGTTCAACGCGAAGGCAACCACCGTCCATCCGCCCAAGGCCAGTTTCTTCGCCAATCCCAGCAACAGTCCGCGAAACTCGTCCGAGTGGCTGTAGCGGACCGCCTCGTCCAGACTCTTCCCTATGTAGGTCCCGGACAGTTTCTTGCGAAAATCGGAGAGCCGCTCGGAGCGCGACCGCGTCCCCGCTTCGCGGCGGTACTCCATCCAGCCGTCCTTGAGTTCCGTCCAACCGATCGTTGACTGGGCCAGGCCCGCGCCTTCCGCGGCCACTCTTGTCCTGAGCCTCGAAGGAACAGTTGTTTCCGTCGGCGATTCCCTGGTGGCGGACGAGGCCAGGTCGTCACGCAATTTCGCCAAATCCTCCTGAAAACGCTCTACCTGGCTCAGCGTCAGCGGAATCAAAAGAACCAGCACGCCCAATCCGACGATCCCAAGGCTACCCAGAGTGATCGCGACGGCCAGTCCTCGACGCTTCGTTTTCCGCTCGAAGACCGTCACCAACGGATTGAGCAGGTAGGCGAGGATCACAGCGGCGGCGAAAGGCAGCAGTACATCCGAAAGGTAGCGCAGCAGCCCGAGGACGATGACAATCCCCGCGGCGCCCAGCACCATCCGTACGACGCGGTCGAAGGTGTAACCTGTCTCGTTGGTGCTCATGCCGCCTTAGCGACGGATTGGAACGACTACCGAGCGACTTGGCAATTCCGATGGGGCGAAACGTCGCGTCAGCATGGTCTGGTGAGATGGTTCAAGATTGACGCCGTCTGCCGCGTGGATGGCCAGTGAGTCTCTTGCGGCTGAAGGCGAGGGCCTGGGCAAGGGCGCTCACGCGACCGATGCCCACCCCTCGCGACGCAGGATGACTCGGTGTCCGATAAGGGTCGATTCCACCGTCCCCGTGAACAGGCTACGCAGGGGCGCGACGACGCTCTCCGTCGTGCAGGGCGCGATGCGGACGAAAACAATCCCAAGGGTGCTCGCAACAGGGTACACATCCGACCGGCGAAAATGACGGTCGTTGGTGATGAATACGTCGTGATGGACCAGGGCATAGTGATAGAGCGTACCGTTGGGTAGACCGGCTAGCCCGACCTTCGTGGCATGTTCGAATTGATGGGGCAGGTCGGCTAACCGGGCAATGATCGGGAACGGCATGCACTCGTCGAGAAGAACGCGCAACAATGGCCCTCAGCGAGCTACAAGATCGCGGGCGTACCGAACCGCCGCACGGACCTGATCGGCGGTCAAATGCGGATACTCCACAACGATCTGCTCGATCGTCAACCCGGCCTCCAGCATCTCCAAGATGAGATACACGGCGATCCGCGTTCCGCGGATGACCGGTAGCCCGTCCATGACCTGCGGGTCTGAGATCACCATGCTTTCTGCCTTGAGCACCGGCATACTTTCATTGTACTCCAGGAACGTCTCCGTGACCACCGGTGCCCTGATCCCTTCGGCATTCGACAATCAACAATACCCCGCCTGAACTTCCTCAACCTCACGTCCATCGCCGCAGGGAGAATGGGCCGTTACACGCGAACGGGCAGAATCACCATCGTTTTCCCCGCCCACTGGATGCGCCGCTGGACAGCGAAGGCCGTCTGATTGTGCAGCAACGGCTCCAGCCGGCGCTCACGCTCAAAGACGATCTTGCCCGCGAAGAACGTCACCAGCGGGAACTCCTCGGCCGTCCTGAGGCAGAGGTTCACGGCCTCATCCACCACATCGGTGCCGATGGACACCCGGTGCGCCGCTTGGAAGCCCAGGCGGTTGGCTAGTTCCATGTACTTTGCCATTAAACGATCACAAAATCCACCTGCGGCAGATTGCGTATAAGGAGGTCGAGGAGAGTCGGCTTGAGAAAGGCGAGCCAGCCCCGTTTAGCCGGGCGTCCCATGACCAGGTGGGTCATCCCGTTTTGTGTAGTGAACTCGATCAACGCTTGCGGAATGTTCCTGTTCTTGAGGACGACGATGGACCCGCCCATCTTCCGGGCCAAGTCGAGCATATCGGAAATACGCCGATGAGTCTCAGCGGGAATATGGGCTTCATCCTCCTGCGGCGTACGCACGTAGACGACGTACCAATCGGCATTGAGCTGTACGGACAGGCGCACGGCCTTTCGCAACAGGGCTTCGGGATCCGGCCCTCGACTGCTCAAAGCCACCATTACCTTGCCCATGGCGCTCGGTTTGGTCTGCCCGGGCAGGTCTTCCCGCTGTCGCCGGTCCAGGAAGTTGGCCATCTCGCTCAGGGTCAACTCGCGCAGTCGCGTTAGGTTTTGAACGGTGAAGAAGTTCGTCAGGGCCCCTTCGGCCTGCTGTCTGGAATAGATTTTTCCCGCTTTAAGGCGGGCGATGAGGTCATCAGCCTCTAGATCCACATTCACGATCTGGTCGGCCTCCGCAACCACCTGGTCAGGGATGCGCTCCCGGACTGCGATCCCAGTGGCTTCCTCGACGATGTTGTAGAGCGATTCAAAGTGCTGGATGTTGAGGGTAGTGATCACGTTGATGCCGGCGGTCTGAAGTTCTTCAACATCGTCATAGCGTTTCTCGTGCCGACTCCCGGGCGCGTTCGTGTGGGCCAGCTCATCGACCAGTGCTACGGTGGGTTTGCGTGCCAGCACCGCATCCAGGTCCAGGTCTCGCAGAACAAGGTTACCATGCTTGACGGTTCGTGGCGGCACGATCTCGAGATCCCCGATCTGCGCGATGGTCTCCTGGCGATCATGGGGTTCCACATACCCAATGACGACATCCACCCCCTCGCGCTTGAGTCGATTGCCTTCCTGCAACATCTCGTAAGTTTTCCCAACGCCTGCCGCCGAACCTAGGTAGACCTTCAGCTTGCCCCGTTGCTGACGCCGAATGAGGTTGAGAAAACCCTCCGGGGCGGGACGCGGGCATGGATCCTTGCAGCGATCGGTCATGGAACGGGACATGTTTGATCCAAAAGGACGTTTAACTTTAGGACATTGACGCCTTCCTCGCCGAACAGACCCGCCGCGCGGGCGTCCATGCATTGGAGAATCATGGTGTCCAGCGCCTCGAGGTTCACACCTCGGATTCGCGCCACTCGTGGGGCTTGGAGTCGAGCATTGGCAGCGCTGATATGAGGATCCAGTCCGCTGCCGGAAGTTGTGACCGCGTCAGCGGGGATCACTTGGCCATCGGGCAGGTCATTTCGTTCACGATACTGAGCGATTCGTTGCGCAATTTGGTCGCGCAGTTTGAGGGAGGTCGGGCCCAAGTTGCTCCCGGAAGAAGCCGCGGCATCGTAGCCGTCCGCCCCGGCTGCGGAAGCCCGCGCATGAAAATAGCCGTCCCCGCTGAACTGCTGGGCGATAAGGTACGATCCACGGACCGTCCCTTTTTCGTCTAAGAACAAGCTGCCATTCGCCTGTCTTGGAAAAAGCAACTGCCCCGCCGCGTAGACAAGAAGCGGGTAGGCCGCGCAGCAAATGACCCCCAAAACCAGTGTGAGAAACAGTGACGTCTTCAGTTCATGGATGAAGTTTCTCATGTGCTTAAACCAACTTGAATGCATGGACGCCCATATCGATCAGTTTGATGCCAACGAACGGAATCAGGATTCCTCCAAGACCGTAGATAAGCAGGTTTCGCCGCAGAATTACGGAGGCGCCGAGCGCCCGGAACTTCACCCCCCTCAGGGCCAGCGGGATCAACAGCATGATGATGATGGCATTGAAGATCACCGCGCTGAGAATGGCGCTATGCGGAGTCCGTAAACCCATAATGTTGAGCGGAGCGATGGCCGGGAACGACGCCACCAGCATGGCCGGAATGATCGCGAAATACTTTGCCACGTCGTTCGCCAGACTGAAGGTTGTGAGCGCTCCCCTCGTGATCAACATCTGTTTCCCGATTTCGATAATCTCGATCAGCTTGGTTGGATTTGAATCGAGATCCACCATGTTGCCGGCCTCCTTGGCGGCCTGCGTTCCAGTATTCATCGCCACACCTACGTCGGCCTGGGCCAGGGCCGGGGCATCGTTCGTGCCATCGCCGATCATCGCCACCAGCCGTCCGCCTTGTTGTTCCTTGCGGATAAGGGCGAGCTTATCCTCCGGGTTAGCCTCCGCCAGAAAATCGTCGACCCCCGCCTCCTGCGCGATCGCTGCCGCGGTGAGCCGGTTATCGCCGGTGATCATAATGGATCTGATTCCCATGGAACGGAGACGGGCGAAGCGCTCCTTCAGGCCCTGCTTGACGACGTCCTTCAGGTGGATCAGTCCCAGAACCCGATGGTCGCCCGCGACCAGCAAGGGTGTTCCGCCCGCTTTCGAGATGACTTGGACCGCTTCCTCGATTTCGCCGGGGATAGGGGCTCCGACGAATTGCTGAACGGTGTCGACGGCGCCCTTTCGAAGTTTGCTGTTCCCGAAGTCAACGCCGCTCATGCGCGTTTTGGCAGTGAAGGGAATGAATTTCGCATCCGCCAAATCATGAATGCTTCGGGCCCGCAGTCCGTATTTCTTGGCGAGCACAACGATGCTCCTGCCCTCCGGTGTTTCGTCGGCCAGCGAAGCAAGCTGGGCCGTGTTCGCCAGTTCTTCGATCGATACCCCCGGCGCCGCCACAAACTCGCTTGCCTGACGATTTCCAAGCGTGATCGTTCCTGTCTTGTCGAGCAGGAGCACGTCGACGTCGCCGGCAGCCTCTACCGCGCGCCCGCTCAGGGCTACGACGTTGCGCTGAAGAAGGCGGTCCATGCCCGCGATACCAATGGCACTCAATAGACCTCCAATCGTCGTGGGAATCAGGCAGACCAGAAGCGCCACCAGGTCCGTGATCGAAAAATCAATATCTGAATAGCGCCCGAAGGGCTTGAGGGCGACAACTACGACCAAGAAGAGCATGGTCAGCGCAGCCAGGAGCAGCGTTAACGCAATCTCGTTGGGGGTCTTTTGTCGCTTGGCTCCTTCAACTAGACGAATCATGCGATCGAGAAAACCCTGCCCGGGATCGGCGGTAATGCGGATCAGTAGGTGGTCGGAGAGGACTCTTGTGCCCCCCGTCACGGCGCTGCGGTCGCCGCCCGCCTCACGGATCACGGGCGCGGACTCGCCCGTGATCGCCGACTCATCGACGGTGGCCGCGCCGCCGATAACCTCTCCATCGCCGGGGATCATCTCACCGGCATCGACCAGCACGACATCGCCTTTGCGGAGCTGCTCCGAGTCCACATGTTCGACCGAACCGTTGGACTTTTTCCGCCGGGCGATCAATTGGCGCCGGGACTGGCGCAGCGACTTGGCCTGCGCCTTGCCGCGGCCCTCCGCCACCGCCTCGGCGAAATTGGCGAACAGGACGGTGAACCACAGCCACAAAGACACCTGCAGCGTGTAGCTGACCCGCTCGATGGAATAAAACAACTGCACCGACGTCAGGATCGCTCCAACGAGCGTGACGAAGATGACCGGGTTTTTTATTTGCAAGCGCGGGTTGAACTTCTTGAAAGAATCAATCAACGCGTTCACGAGGATTTCGCGATTGAATAGCGGAATGACTCTTGTGGCCATGACTGGCTCCTTCTTGAATTAAAACAGCTTTCCCGCGTGCATCAGGTAGTGCTCGACGATCGGGCCGATCGCCAGAGCGGGCAGGAAAGTCAGGGCACCGATCAAAACGACCGTGCCAATCAGGATCGCCGTGAACATCCATCCGGAGACCGGGAACGTGCCGCTGCTTGCCGGCAGTACTTGCTTGCGAGCCAATGCTCCGGCCAAGGCGAGCACGGGAACGATCATCAAGAAACGCCCGCCTAGCATGGCCAGTCCGAGCGTTGTGTTGTACCACGCGGTGTTGGCGTTCAGTCCTGCGAACGCGCTTCCGTTGTTGCCCACGGCCGAGCTGTAGGCATAAAGAAGCTCGCTGAAGCCGTGCGGCCCGTCGTTGTTGCGCCCGGCAAGTCCCCACTCGCTGACGCTCCCCCACGCGCTGAAGCCCAGGATGGAGAAATCGAGCACAATCAACGCGAGCACAGCCAGCCTGACGTCGTAAGCCTCGATTTTCTTGCCCAGGTATTCGGGCGTGCGCCCGACCATCAGACCGCAAATGAAAACGGCCAGAACCACGAAAAGCAGCATCCCGAAGAGCCCGGCCCCGACCCCGCCGAATATCACCTCCCCAAGTTGCATGTTCACCATGGGGACCAAGCCTCCCAGCGGGGTGAAGGAATCGTGCATCGAGTTGACCGCACCACAGGAAGCGTCCGTTGTGATGGTGGCGAACAGCGCGGAATTGAAAACGCCGAAGCGCACCTCCTTGCCCTCCAAATTTCCCGGCGAGGACGCTATCCCGAGTTGCTGGTGGATGGGGTTGCCTTTGGCCTCGGCCCGCCAACACAACAGAAGCCCGGAAACGAAGAGAACAAGCATCGCCATCCAGACCGACCACCCGTGCTTTTGGTTTCCCGTGGCTCGACCCAAATAATAGGTCAGAGCGCTGGGAATCGCGAAGATCGACAGCATTTGGACAAAGTTGGAGAGCGGCGTGGGATTCTCGAAAGGATGCGCCGCGTTGGCGTTCAGGAATCCGCCGCCGTTGGTTCCCAGCATCTTGATGGCGACTTGCGAGGCGATGGGCCCTTGCGCGATTAACTGTTCCTTGCCTTCCAGTCCCATGGCTTTGACGTACGGAGCAAAGTTTTGGACCACGCCCTGCGAAATCAAAAAAATCGCATAGACGACGCAAACGGGCAGAAGAAGGAAATAGATCGACCGAACGAGATCGACCCAGAAATTACCGACCGTTGCGGCTTTGTTTCGGGCGACGCCCCGGACCAGCGCTGCAGCCACGCAAAGGCCGGCCGCGGCCGACGTGAAGTTGTGGAGAACGAGCCCCACCATCTGGGAGAAATACGAAAGCGTCGATTCGCCACCGTAGCTTTGCCAGTTTGTGTTCGTCGTGAAGCTCACGGCGGTATTGAACGCCAGATGTTCGCTGACGCCCGACATCTTTTGAGGATTGAGCGGCAACAGATGTTGAAACCTCAAAATAAGGTACGTGAAAACCAGTCCTATCAGGCTGAACGACAGCAGGGAGGTGGCGTAACGTAACCATCCTTGTTCCTTGTCGGCCTCGATGCCGCAACGACGGTAGGTCCACCGCTCGATCGGTCGGATGAAAGGATCGAGCCAGGTCTTGCCGCGGGGGTCGAAAACCTGAACAAGATAAAGGCCCAGCGGTTTGGTGATCGCCAGAAGCACTGCGACAAAAAGGGCCAGTTGAATCCAATCAGCACCTTGTGTCATCGCTGTTCTCTAAAACTTCTCCGGGCGCAGCACGACTGCGAGCAGGTAGACCAAGAGCAAAAATGCAATCAACCCGATGATCAAGTCTTCCATAGTCGCACCAGGGCGGGGTCAGCGCCGTTTCTCGCATGCGTGGGCGTAAGCGACGCACAGCCCGAAAAACACAACCACGATACCCAGATAGATCAAGTCCACCATCGCACGCACCTACCCGGCGAGCTGGTCCAACCAAATCTGCAGCAGACCGGCGATAACGGAAGTCAAACGCTCTTCGGACGACTGCGCGGGGTGGAAACGGAAAGTGGACTCGCCCGAGTAGCCAACCATCGCGAAACCTCCATAATGCCACGAGAGGAACATCTCTCGGTGACAGCCGGGAGGCTTCCTCTTCGACGCCTGCGAGGTTAGCTGACGGGCTCGGGCCGAAAGAGTTGCCCTACGCCTTGCGGCGATACGCCCCTGGGTTTTGGGTCCCCCGCTCCCGCTACACGCGGAACTCGGCGCTTTAAGGAGAATGATATCCTCCCCGTAGCCGTGGGTCAAGGGACTCGCGAAACCGTGGGACGATCCATAGCCCGCGGCGATCTTATTCGCCGTCGGCGGGGCAAATGCTAGAATCTTCGCCGAGCGACAGAGTCGAGAGAGCGCCGGTGCAGAAGGAAAGCGTCCAGACCATTCTCCGAACACTGAATACTGCTTCCGTCCGCTACTTGATTGCGGGCGGATTGGCCGTTGTTGCGCACGGTTATCTTCGATTCACGGCGGACGTGGATCTGATCCTGGATCTCGAGGAAGACAATGTGCGGCGGGCCTTGGCGGCGCTGACAGGATTGGGCTACCGACCGCGACCGCCGGTGCCGATGGAACAGTTTGCCGATCCCACGGCCCGCGACGACTGGCATCGGGAAAAGGGTCTCACCGCGTTTTCGTTGTACAGTCCCGCCCACCCCGCCACGGAGGTTGATCTCTTCGTGCAGTGTCCGCTGGACTTTGAACGCGCCTACGCCTCCGCACTCCGGCTGGACGTAGCGCCGGATGTGCCGGCGACTTTCGTGAACTATGAGGACTTGGTGGCGTTGAAGCAACAGGCTCGGCGACCACAAGACCTGCTGGACCTGGATCAACTGCGGCTCATTCGCGAACAGACAGAGAAATGACCAAGAAGAATGGCGATCAAGACGAGCAGTGGGACCGCGGTTGGCGCGAGCATAAAACTCGCCAACTGGTGCGACTCGCACGCTTGCCTCTCGCTGAAAAGCTATCTTGGTTGGAAGGCGCGCAAACTCTCGTTGACGCGCTGGCGTTCGCCAGGAAGGAACGCGTAAACGGCACACGCGGTCATGGAGTCTGATGCGCCGTCGCCGGCATATTCCCAGCCGTTCGAAGTAGCGGCCGGACCGCGTATCCGAATACGCCTCATCGACAATCGACGATCGACGCTTGTCCTGAGCCTCGAAGGAATCGACAATACCCCTCGTGAACTTCCTCAATCCCGCCGCCATCGCCGTCGCCGCGGCCTTGACCATCCCGCCGCTGATCGCCCTTTATTTCCTCAAGCTCCGCCGCGATGTCCGACTGGTGCCCTCCACGTTGTTATGGAAGCGGGCCGTCGAAGACCTCCACGTCAACGCTCCGTTTCAACGTCTTCGTAAGAGCCTGCTGCTGCTCCTACAACTGCTGATTCTGATTTTGGGCGCGATCGCACTCGGTAAGCCCATGTGGGAAACGGCCCGAACGGCGGAGAGCACGATCATCCTGCTCATCGACCAATCGGCCTCCATGGCCGTCGTCGAGGCTTGTCCTGAGCCTCGAAGGAACGGCGGACGAACGCGGCTCGATCTCGCCAAGGAACAGGCGAAGCGCTGCGTCGAGAACATGGGCGACGATTCGCGGGCCATGGTGATCGCCTTCTGCGACCGGGCGACCGTCGTCTCCTCCTTCGACTCCGACAAGCAGGCCCTCCGCCGCAAGATCGATTCCATCGAGCAAACGCAAAGCACGTCGCTGCTGAATGAGGCCGTCGGGCTGGCCGAGGCCTACGCCCAGAACCTCATCATCGGCGGTGATAAGCCCGGCAGCGATATCGCCCCCGAATCCGCCGCCCCCAACGCCTCCGTCTTTCTCTTCACCGACGGGCGGATCGAGGACGCCCGCCGCGTCGCCCCCCAGAAGCTCGACGTAGCCAAAATGCAGGTGACACGCATTGGCACGCGCGGGGACAACGTGGGCATCACCTCGATGGACGCCCGCCGCGACTACGAGCGCCCCGAAATGTTGCAGGTGACCGCCACGGTCCAGAACTTCGGCCCTAATCCCGTCGAGGTCGACGCCGTCTTGTACGTCGACGGCCGCAACGTGGATGTCCAATCCCTCCCCCTCGACCCCGCCGACCCAACCTCCGACGCCGCCGAACCGCCTCCCGGCAGCATCAAGCTCGCCGCCTTCGACGAGATCGAGTTCGGCGGCGGCGGCGTCGTCGAGGTCGTTCTGCAAATCGACGACGCCCTTTCCGCCGACGACCGCGCCTGGACCATCCTCGATCCGCCCCGCCGCACCAAGGTCTTGCTCGTCACCGACGGCAACATGTTCCTGGACGACGTGCTGCCGACGCTCCCCCTGGACCTCGTCACCATGAGCGGCGAGCAATACGAGCGGGCCGCCGACCCGGAAATCCGCGACGGGGAGCGCAGCCTTTTCGACGTCGTGATCCTCGACCGGCATTCCACCGCCCGCCTGCCCCAGGGCAACTATTTCTTCTGGGGGGCCGTGCCGAAGATCGAGGGCGTCGCCGCCGGCCCGGTGATTTCCGACCAGGTGATCTTCAATTGGGATGAAACGCACCCCGTGCTCCGCCACGTCGCCGGGGAGACGATCGAAGTCGCACAATGGCTTCAGTTGACCCTGCCGAAAGAGGCCGTCTCGATCATCGACGGCCAGACCTCCCCCGTCCTCGCCTACCTCGCCCGCGACGCCAGCCAATTCCTCATCAGCGCCTTCAGCCTCATCGTGAAGGACGAGCACGGCAACGACCTGGTGAACACCGACTGGTTCGCCAGCGCGGACTTCGTGGTGTTCATGCAAAACGCCCTCCAGTTCCTCGCCTCCAACGTGGCCACCACCGGCAAGCGAAGCGTCGCCCCCGGCGAGCCGGTGACGCTGCCCATCCCGCCGCGTGTCGAGACGGTCAAGATCGTCCGCCCCGACGGCATCGAAGATTCCGTCCCCACCGGCAAGTACCAGACGATCTACTACGCCAGCACGCGGACCGTGGGGACCTACCGTGTTGAGCCGGGCCTGCCCGGCAACAATGTCTTTGCGGTCAACCTGTTCAACACCACCGAAAGCAACGTCGCCCCCGCCCCGACGGTCACGATCGGCGCGGACGGCGGCAAGCCCCAAGTCGCGGGCATCCAGGTCAGCAAGCCCGCCTGGCCCTATGTACTCCTCGCCCTTCTCGCATTGCTGATCCTCGAATGGATCATCTACAATCAACGCGTCTTTGTTTGAGACACACGCTGTATAGCGTTTCCGAGCCGCGGCATTCATGCCGCGGGTTCGAACGCCGGGAATCAGGGGACGGTGGAGCGTTCGGAAGCTGATGCGCGACATGGGCGACCCCATCGTGCTCCCCGTCGCTCGCGCTCGCGCCGCCGGTCGCGCTCTGGTCTGGAGCGTCCCCGCGGGTCTATTAGGCGTAACGTCCTTTCTGATCTACACCTCACTTCACTTTGTTCCCTCCGGCGTCTCGAACCGCCTGGTCGACTACAGCGTCGCCCTGATTTCCCTGCCCATTCCCTTGACCGCTTTGTGGAGTGTGTTCAAGGGCGGATGTTGGCTTCTGCTGTCCCTTTGGCCCGCGCAAGTCGGGGTCTTCGCCGATGAACGCACCTTGACGCTCCGACTCGGATCGTTCGGGACGAGGAGTTACGACGCATCGCGAATGGACATCCGCTACCCGTTCGAGTTGTCGCAGGACGACGAGGGCGGCGGCTTCGAGGCCTTCTTGCCGGAGGAAGAGCAACAGATGAGGCTCCTCCCACGCATCCTTCATCCCAACGCCCGCGAACCGCTCAACCGTGTGATCCTGCGTTTCGTGCAGCCGTCCGAAGAAGAAGCGGTCCGATCCCTTCGCCCGCTCCTCGACTATTGGCGAACGCGTCATTCTGAGCGCAGCGAAGAATCTCGGAGCGAAGCATCCAAACCGTAAGGAGATTCTTCGCTCCGCTCAGCATGACATCCCGTGGGCATTTTCGCCACCCCAAACGGGATGCCTCCGTCCGCTTGCTCTTTCGACATCTGCGCTTGCGGCGTTCATGCCCAACCGACACACTACGCCCTGACGTCGCCGCGCGGTACGGTGACCATCACGAAGAACCGGAACACGGATCGACCAGTTGTCCCGCTCACGACGCGACCTCGTCTACTTCATCCTCGGCCTCGAACGCGAACGCCCCGAGCCGCGTCCTGAGCTGCGGGATTCATCCCGCGCGGCCGTTCACGGTTCTGAATCGCCCGATCCCCAATGGACGAACCCCGACGCATTACGGTAAGAACAACCGATGGAATTCTTCACCAGCCTCTTCGACCTGATCCTCCACCTCGATCGTCATCTTGCGTCGTTGATTGAAGGCTACGGGTTGTGGACCTACCTCATTCTCTTCTTGATCGTCTTCGCCGAGACCGGTTTGGTGGTCACGCCCATCCTTCCCGGCGACTCGCTCCTGTTCGCTGCGGGAACTCTCGCGGGGCGCGCCCTGCTTAATCCGCTGCTCTTGTTCGCCGTTCTTTCCGCCGCGGCGATTCTCGGCGACACCGTCAACTACTGGGTCGGCAAGTACCTCGGCGAGCACTTCGTCCGCGGCCGCGGCCGTCGCTGGATCCGACAGGAACACCTCGACCGCACCCACGCCTTTTTCGAGAAATACGGCGGCAAGACGATCATCCTCGCCCGCTTCGTCCCCATCGTGCGGACCTTCGCCCCGTTTGTGGCGGGGATCGGAACCATGACCTACGGACGGTTCTTGGCCTACAATGTGGTCGGCGGTTTCCTATGGGTTGCGCTGTGTCTGGCGGCCGGGTACTTGTTCGGCGGGCTGGCGATTGTCCAAGACAATTTTTCGCTGGTCATTCTGGCGATTGTGGTGATCTCACTGATCCCTGCATTCGTGGAGTACCTCCGGCAGCGCTCGCAAGCTCCGGCCCCGCCGTGACATCATGCATGCACAGAGTCTTCCAACCGTGATCCGAGCCGGGAGCGGGCGAGGATGCCGCGTTTCAAGGACCGGATCACCGAACCCGACCGGAGACTAATCGCGGAATGGCTCCACGGCGATAGGAAAATAGGTCTTTTATCGGACTCAACAGGATTAGACGCCCCACGCTAACGTCGGTTGAGCTAGACTGTCTAGGATTCCGTACAAAACCATTCGGATTCGCCCGACCGAGGAGTTTGGGGCGACCGATGAGAGGAAATGCGGAGTCGCCGGTCAACGAACCGGCGGTTGTTAGGAGAAACGACCATGACAACGATGCTTTCAAGGATGTTGGTTGCGGCGGGAGTTGGGGTTGCGGCTCTGGCGATGGGTCCGGCGACGGCCCGCGCGGACCACTATTACGGCGGCGCTTACGTGAGCTATGGACCGACGTACTACACACCGACGTACTACACACCAACGTACTACGCGCCGACGTACGCCCCGGCCCCGGTGGTCTATACGGCTCCGGCGTACTCGTACACTTACGCGGCCCCGGTCGTGTATCCATCGGTGAGCTACGGGTATCGGCCCGCGTACTATCCGCGGCCTGTCGTCTATCGCAGCTTTGCTCCGGCGCCGATCTACCGGACCTACTATGCCCCCTCGAGCTTCGGGTTCGGGTTCGGCGGCTTTTCCGGGCACCGCGGCGGCGGGTTCGCGGTCGGCGGCTTTTCGGGGCACCGCGGCGGCGGGTTCGCGGTCGGCGGTTTTTCCGGGCACCGCGGCGGCGGGTTCTCGATCCGCGGCAGACACTAAGGGCCGGCGGGCGGCAGAATGGTTGAGCGCCCGACCTACGTAGCGAATGGTTTTCAAGACAACGCGCGGCACGGATTTGCAACCGATGGGGTGATCGGTTGAGAATCCGGGCCGCGTTTGTTTTCTGGGACCCCTGCTTGGAGTCGGCCGATGCCCCCTGTCGATCGTTTCACCGTCTCACTGGATACAGAACTGCTCGCGGCCTTCGACGGGCATATCGCCGCGAAAGGCTACGACAACCGTTCCGAGGCCATCCGAGATTTGATCCGCGATGCTCTGGCCGCCACACGCCTGCAAACGGGGAGCGAGCCGGTGGTCGCCTTCCTGACGTTCGCCTGTGACCATCGGGTCGGTGACGCTGACAAGCGAATCCGGGCTTGTCTCCACGAGGGCGGCGACCTCGTTTTGGGCACTCTCACCGCGACCATTGACGCGAATCGTGATGGACTGACCATCGCACTGAAAGGCCCCTCCGACCGCGTCCACGCCCTCGCCAATCAACTCCAGGCCATGCGCGGCGTCACACACGGGCGCCTGTCCGCCGTGCCAGTGAAAGAATAGCGCGTTTCTGGCGACCTATGGTTTTTCGGGTTCGCCCTCGCGAAACGATCGTCGCAGGACCGCCTTCACGAACTCTGGTAAGGAGTTCCTGGACGTTTCGGCCGCCGCGCGCAGGCGGTCGTGGTCTTGCACTTCATCGCCCATCCACGACAGATCGAGACGGCGGATTTCGTGCATCGCCACGTGCGAGTAGGTCTGCGGGCTTGCCCAGTAACAGTTCCGACAAGTACCCGGTGCCTTCATGCCAATCCAGTTTTGACAGTGTTCACACGACCACGACTTGGCCCGATTGCACGAGCCGCACAAGAGCATAAAGTCCGCGGCTTGCAACGCCGCGCCCGGTTTATCGCCGGACACTCCGTAAGGCGCTCGATGGTCGACTTGCAAAGCCCGCAGTTCGAATCTCGCGCGACAAATCGCGCATCTCCCTTCGTGAGCAACGCCAAGTTGAACCTTAAATGCCTTCGGAAACTGTCGCCGCCCGCCGATCCTTCCGCCACGAATTTGAGTGAGGTCGCCGAGTCTGTATTCCGCGATTCGACGCCCCTCCTTGCTTGTTGTCGAAGTCTTTTCAAGCGGAATGCCTTGGTCGAGAACATCGCGGATTGCACGCGGCGGGTGGTCGTAGCCATACGTATCCTTGAGTTGCTCGGTCGTGATGGAGCCGTGCTTCAGGATATGCTCAATGACGATCCGCGCCCGCTTACCTTGCACGGATTTGAGGGCCCGCATCGCCTCTTTCGAGATTCGCCTGCGGGTCATACGGCCTCGGGAAACAACCATGTTTCCTTGGACTTGCAACTCGCATCACCGGGAACCTTGCCACCGTTACGCTCCAGAAGCATGGGAGACAGGTAAAGCGACTCATAGGTGTCGTGGCTTCGGCCCAGGAGAGTTGCCTGGGTCGATCGCCCCGCCGCAACCTCGGTGTGCAGTAACCCTAGCGTGCTTGGAAGGGGACGCCCAAAACGCTTCGATCCGGTGCGTCCGTCGTAGCTTACGATGAAAGGGACTCCGCGCGCGTTCAGCTCAGACAACGCATCCACGAAGGCATCGAACGAAACCGGGCGCACATAGCGATGGTTATGCGTGCGGCAGACGCCCTGGTAGGGCGGATCCATATATACCACGTCGCTCGCGCGGGCTCGTGGCAGAACCTCGCGGTAGTCGCCGATGTGGAACGTCGTCCGGCGCGAGAGCAATTCCGACGCCCCGCGGATATGGCGCTCCATGGTGTCCGGGTGAGCGCCTTTTCTCCGGTTGTCCGGGCTGTTGTTGAACTCCCCGTTCGAGTTGTAGCGAATCGCCGCCTTCACACAGCGGGCCAGCAGGTACAAGAAGTCTTCGGGACGGTGGTATTTGTTGAACCGCGTCCGCACCGTATCGTAAAAGGTCCGCTCCTTGCCAAGCTGCCCACGCCAGATTTCACGGTATCTCGCGGCCATGTCTTGCGGACTGCGAACTATACGCCGCCAAAGTTCGATGAGGGGGGCGTGAATGTCGCTGAGCAGGAAGCGCCGCGCGCGGCGCAGTCGCGCCGCGGCGATGGATACCGCGGCAGACCCGGCGAACGGTTCAATGAGTCGATCCGTTTCAAGGGGGAACAAGTCGACGATCAGGCGGGCGAGCTGCCGCTTGCTTCCCTGATAGGGGATCGGATGAGGGATTCCGGCGATGCCCTTCGGGGGGGTCGGCACCGTGAGGCTAGCCCCGGATTCCGATGAACGTCCCGACTCGATCATGCCCCAAGTATACGAAAGCACTCCACGACGGAAAGCCTCGTCCACCGCCGCATCCTATGTCCAGGTTCAGAGCCTACTCGTCGTCAGAACGTGTAATACGCGTGGTAGTGGTCGCGGATGGCGACGTCGACGTTGAAGACGGAGGCCATGAGGGCGGAGCGCATCCACATGCCGTTGCGGACCTGGGCCCAGTATTTGGCCTGGGGGAGAGCATCGAGCCGTTGGTCGAGTTCATTGCGCCGCGGCAAGGGGTGCAGAATGGCGAGACCGGGCTTGAAATCCTTGGCCATCTCATAGGTCAAACTGTAGGCGTAGTAGTCGATCGCCTTCGACTCGCCCGCGACGTCGTGCTCGTCCTGCATGCGCGTCATATAGACGGCATCGTACTCGCCGATCGAGGAGCGGAGGTCTTCGGCGACCGCATACTCAATGCCGTGCCGCGAGAGATACTCGAGGATGTCCTCGCCGATGCGAAGCTGCGGCGGCGAGACGAACACCAGCCGCACGCCGGGATAACGGCACAGCAAATACGCCAGCGAGCGGACGGTTCGACCTCGTTGCAGATCGCCCACGAAAGCGATCGTCTTACCGGCGAACACGTTCCGCGTGTATCGCGGCTCCTCGCGCGCCGCGCGAGGGTCGGCGAAGCAGCGATAGAGCGTGTAGATGTCGAGCAACGCCTGGGTGGGGTGCTGGTCCTTGCCCGATCCCGCGTTGATCACCGGAATCGTTCGCGGCATCTCGTTGAGCATGCTGGCCACATGTTCGGCGAAGCCCTCCATCGGGTGCCGCATGATGACGAGATCGAAGTACTGGCTGAACGTGCGGACCGTGTCGTCTTCGGACTCGCCCTTGACCTCCGACGAGGTCGAGCGGTCACGTACGGAACTGTAGCGCATCCCCACGATCTGGCACGCCGCGGTAAACGAAAGGAACGTCCGCGTGGACGGCTGGATGAAGTAGAGCATCGCCCGGCGATGGCTCAGCGACGTTTGGAGGAACTGGCTTCCTTGTCGTGAGCCGCCGATGGAGCGGATCATATCGGCGAGCTGGCAAAGTTGGTCGACGGCCTGGCGGTCGAACTGCTGGGCGAGGACGACGTGGAAGGCCTTGTCGTTTCGATTGAGCGCCGCAATACGATGGGCCGAGTCGGGTTGCGTGGCTGTGTACACTTGGGATTCGGTTGCCGGCATAACGCCCCCTGCAAGAAAATGATCGGGACGGCCGGTCCGGACCCCGCGGGTCCGCGGCGGCACTTGGCGACCGGCAGTCCACGTCGGAGCCTAAGTAGACTCGATCGCCGGGCCGATGTCAAGCGGCCCCCCAAGCGAACGCGCCGAGGCCGCGGTAACGAACCCGTCACTCTGCGGGGGCGTTTTGCGGTCGAACCCCCGCCGCTATGATCCGTTCCCGAACCGCAGGCGTCGGCCTGGGCGGTCGTACGGGCTCTCCACAGGGCCGGAGAAAACAGATGATCCGAAAAGGGGCGTATAGCGTTCTTGTGTTCACCCTCGCGGTCGCGTCCGGGCGGGGCTTCGCCCAGCAGGACTTCTCCGGCGTGGAGATCAAGACCACGCTCGTCGCGGGGAAGGTCTACCTGCTCGAGGGGCGCGGCGGCAACATCGGCGTCTCCGTCGGGGCCGACGGCATCCTCATCGTCGATGACCAGTTCGCCCCGCTGGCCGACAAGATCAAGGCCGCCCTCGCCAAGCTCGGCAGCGACAAACCCAAGTTCATCCTCAACACCCACTGGCACGGCGATCACACCGGCGGCAATCCCCAGTTCGGCCGCGACGGAACCATCATCGCCCACACCAACGTGCGCAACCGCCTGATCGCCAAGCAGGAACTCTTCGGTAAGCCGGTCGAACCGCTGCCCAAGGAAGGACTGCCCGTCGTCACCTTCGACGAGTCGCTCACCGTGCATTTCAACGACGAGGAAATCCGCGTAATCCATTTTCCCCACGGCCACACCGACGGCGACAGCGTGATCTTCTTCACCACGTCCAACGTCGTGCACATGGGCGACCACATGTTCGCGGGAATGTTCCCCTTCGTCGATCTGGACCACGGCGGCGACGTGGAGGGGATGGCCAAGAACGTGGCCAAGGTGATCGGGGAGGTTCCGCCGGACGTGAAGATCATCCCCGGCCACGGACCGATATCGACGCTCGACGATCTCAAAACCTGTCATCGGATGTTGGTCGAAACGACGGACATCGTGAAGAAGCGGATCGCCGCGGGCAAAACGCTCGAACAGATCAAAGCCGAGGGCCTGCCCGACCCCTGGAAAAGCTGGGGCAACGGTTTTATCAAAACCGACTCGTGGTTGGAGACGGTCTACAAGAGCGTGTCGAAGTCCCGGTAGTCGACGTTCCGTCCGCCCCTTACGGCAGGCTTAACGAGTACTACAACGCTGAGTTTCTCCCGAGTCGTCGGAGAAAGCGCCGGCGGTGCAGGCCGCTTCAGCGGCCTTGCCGCCGCCGAAGGCGGCGCCTCAGGCCAGCCGTTCACGGCTGGTGACGCGCCGGACCTCAAACCCCTCCCTTAGCCCGTTTCAACGGGCTTTCTTCGCGTCCACGCCATGCAAATCCAGCGTTGAAGTACTAGACCGTCACCAAGACTCGGTTTTTCCGCGGTCTGATGCGTGCTTTGGCGGTGGTCCGTACGATCCGGGCGGCGGGCTTGGACTTTGCGCGGAGTTTCTTGCCGGCCCGGGGCTTCGCGGAACGGGTCGGCTTGGCCTTCCCGCGGCTCTTCGCTGAAGACCCGGCGCGGGGCTTGCTGCCCAGAGCGATCGCGGCCTGCGCGGCGGCGAGGCGGGCGATGGGCACGCGGAACGGACTGCAAGAGACGTAGTCCAGACCGACCTTCTCGCAAAAGTGGATCGACATCGGATCGCCGCCGTGCTCGCCGCAGATGCCGAGTTTGAGCTTGGGCCGCGACGACCGGCCTTTCTCCACGGACATCTTGACGAGCAATCCCACGCCCTCGGCGTCGAGGGATTGGAACGGGTCGTGGGGGAAAATCGGACCAGCGGCGACTGAATGTCGAATGTCGAATGTCGAATGTCGAATGGATGCCGACTCGGGCGCGTCGTTTGCGGACGAGCGCAAACCGGCGTTTCGGTCACTGAGGTAATCGGGCAGGAATCGTCCCGCGTCGTCGCGGGAGAGGCCCATGGTGAGCTGCGTGAGGTCGTTGGTGCCGAAGCTGAAAAACTCAGCGGACTCGGCCATCGCGTCGGCCAGCAGCGCCGCCCGCGGAGTTTCGATCATCGTGCCGACCAGATACGTCAACTTGCTCTTGCTCTTCCGCAGGATCGCATCGGCGACCGCCCGTGTGCGCTCCACAAGAAGCGCGAGTTCGCGCGGGTCGATGCTCAGGGGGATCATGATCTCAGGCAGCACCTCGACGCCCTGCTCACTGCAATGCACGGCGGCCTCGATGATCGCCCGGACCTGCATTTCCAGGATTTCGGGGAAGGTGACACACAAACGGCACCCGCGATGGCCCAGCATGGGATTGGCCTCGTGAAGCTGATCGACCCGCCGCCGGATGTCCTCGATCGTCACGCGCTTGGCTTCCAATTCTCGGCGGACGTCCGTGTCCCACGGCGAAACCCTCGCAATTTCGTCGCGGATGTGGACGTTGAGTTCGTTGGCGACGGCCTGCTGACCCTCCGGGTTGTCGTGCTGCGGCAGGAACTCGTGCAAGGGCGGATCGAGCAGGCGGACGGTGACCGGTCGACCGGCCATGGCCTTGAAGATGCCCTCGAAGTCGTCGCGCTGAAACGGCAACAGCTTCTCCAAAGCGCGGCGGCGGGCGTCTTCGTCGTCGGCCAGGATCATCTCGCGCATGGCGCGGATGCGTTGGGGCTGGGAGGGGTCGAAGAACATGTGTTCGGTGCGGCAAAGACCGATCCCCTCCGCGCCCAGCTCGATCGCCTTTTCCGCGTCGGCGGGCGTGTCGGCGTTGGCCCGCACGCCCAGGCGACGCCGCTCGTCGCACCAGCACATCAGCATTTCGTACTCGAGCGGGGCCTGCGGTCGGACCAAGGGAATCGCGCCCTCGAAAACTCGCCCCGTGCCGCCGTCCAGGCTGACGGCGTCGCCTTCGCGGAGCGACCGCCCGTTGAGTGTCATTCGTTTGGCACCGTAGTCGATGCTCAGGGCGTCGCAGCCGACGATGCAGCACTTGCCCCAGCCGCGGGCGACGACCGCGGCGTGCGAGGTCTTGCCGCCCGTCGCGGTCAAGATGCCGGCGGCCACGTACATCCCTCCGACGTCCTCCGGGGAAGTTTCCTTGCGAACGAGGATGACGGTCGCTCCGTTCTTGGCCCGGACCTCGGCCCGCTCGGCGGTGAAGGCGACCTCCCCCGCGGCGGCGCCGGGCACGGCCCCGATGCCTTCGCCGAGTAGCCGGCGCTGCAGCTCACCGGGCGGCACACTGGGATCGAGGACCGGGAAGAAAAGACGTTCGACGTCGGCGGCGTTGATGCGCTGGATCGCCTGCTCTTGGGTGATGTTCGGACTCGTCGCAGCCGCGGCGTATCGCGCCGGCAAGTATTTTTTCTTGACCAACTCCCGCGCCGCGGCCTTGGTCATCAGCGGCCGAGTCGCCTGATCGACGGCGATCTTGAACGCCGCCTGCGGCGAACGCTTCCCGGTGCGGCATTGGAGCATGTACAATTTGCCGCGTTCGATCGTGAATTCGAGGTCCTGCATGTCCTTGTAGTGGATTTCGAGGATCACGCGCATCGCTTCCAACTGCTCGTAGACCTCGGGCATGAGCGTCTGCAACTCCGCAAGACGCAGAGGAGTCCGCACCCCGGCGACGACGTCCTCGCCCTGGGCATTGATGAGAAAATCGCCGTAGAAAGTGCATTCCCCGGTGCTCGGATCGCGGGTGAAGCAGACGCCCGTGCCGCAGTCGTCGCCCATGTTGCCGAAGACCATTTGGCAGACGTTGACGGCGGTGCCTGACAGACCGGTGATGTTCTCGACGCGGCGATAGGTGACGGCCTTGTCCGCCATCCAACTGTTAAACACCGCGTCGATCGCCCCTTGCAACTGCTCGAACGGATCCTGGGGAAACTCCTGCCCGCAGTGGGTTCGATAGATGTCCTTGAACCGGGCGACCAGTTCTTCGAGTTCCTCGTGGTTCACATCGGTGTCGAGGACCTTGCCGTCCGACGGTCGGCCCAGGCGACGGCGCGTCCGCGAGTTCTTGATTTCGTCGAAGGCGGTCTCGAAGTGTTCCCGATGGATGCCCTTGGCCGTCGAGCCGTACATCATGATCAGCCGTCGGTAGCCATCCAGGGCGAAACGATGGTTGGATGAAACCTCGGCTAGTCCTTCGACCGAGGCGTCGTTGAGACCGAGATTGAGGATCGTCTCCATCATCCCCGGCATGGACCGAGCCGCTCCTGAGCGTACCGAAACCAGCAAGGGATTCTTCGCCGCGCCGAACTTCTTCTTACAGCCGCGTTCGAGCGCTCGAAGGTTATCGCGGATTTCCTTCTCCAGCCCCGGCGGCCAGGTCCGGCCGCGCTGGTTGTAGGCCGCGCATGCCTCGGTGGTGATGGTAAACCCGCCGGGCACCGGTAGCCCGATCCGCGTCATCTCCGCCAAGCCGGCACCTTTGCCGCCCAGAAGTTCCTTCTGCTCTCCTCGCCCGTCCGCCCGACCGTTGCCGAAGAAGTACACCCACCGCCGCCGCGTCGCCATCGCCCTGTCCTTCCAACTCAACCGGCGCAACAGCGCCGGGAAGACCATCGTTTCATCCGCACCCGGAGGTCTCTATCGAATCAAGAGAACCCGTAGCGACACGCCGCCCGCGCCGCTGGATCGTTCATCAGCAAGGAACCCCTCGAAATGGCCTTCAGAGTCCCATCCCTGTCGAACTCGCCCCGGTGGGTGGCCATGATAACCCGCCCGCGGGGTTGGTCAACATGGGCGAGTTTGCCGCGCGGACAAGAGGTTGACGAGAGCCGGTCGGTGGCGCCGAGCTGTTGCAAGAGAAAATCCGCACGGCCCACGCCAATCTTGACGTTCCCGTGGTTTCCGACTCCGCGGCGACGGAGGAACAGTTGCGGGACCATCATCTGATTCTGGTCGGGCGTCCGTCGGCCAACCGCGGCACGCAACGCTTCCGCGACGCCTTGCCCCTCAAGTTCGGCGAGCAATCGTTCGAGGTCTGCGGGCAGACCTACGCCCATTACCGAAGCGCGGTGATCGCGGCCGGGGCGAATCCCCTGAATCCGCGTTATGCCGTTACCGCTGTGGCCGCGTTGAGTGCCCTGGCGACCTACCGCGCGGTGACCAAGCTCGGTTACGACGACTTCGGCGTCGAGGTGAAGGTCCTGCCCCACGGCGATCGTCCGAAAAAGCTGGTCGTTCCGCCCGGGGAGTTGATCCACGATTTTCGGGAATCGGAGCGCGTGTCAAAAGCCGGCACGGAGTAGGAGCATCATCAATGGGTCGATCAGAGCACCAAGCGCGAGCCTGGTGACCGGCCGTGCCCGCGACGCAAAATTCAGCATGCCACCATTGGACCCGCCCTGCTCTCACAGAGCAGTGGCACAGGTGGACGGGTTGACAGTGCCACCCCGCCGCGCGCAATTCTCGAAAGGATTGCGAATCAGGAAGATGAACCAATCCAAGGCGAGCAGAATATGTTTTTCCACTCGGAGTCAAAAGGATCTGATCGCCTGGGCTCAAGGTAGCTGCCGGTCAACAAAAGATAGTATTTCACGCTGGTATCATCAATCACATCAAGCGCATCATCGATCTCAGTTGTTCTCAGAGTTCGTGGCCTTGCTCTCTTGCGGTTTGAGTGGGTGATGTACTTGTTTACGAAGTCTTTTACCTTTTTTGCTCGCAAGAGCATATTAGCAATGTCCTTCTTCGGAATCGAAGGAGGCAAATGATGAGAGCCTGCCCCTGCCAGGTCATCAAAATGCTCGTCTGCAATCCCACACGATTGCATCCATTTCGGATAACGGCGAATATATCCCTTTCGGGTAACAAGGTTGCACCGTTTTTGGATGTCCAGCAGGAGCCGTTGAAACGAAATCGTATCGGACCGTGCATCAATGAGTCGCCGAATCCCGACCATCGATGCAATATAATAGTTATTGCGCGCCCAATCATGGAACTGCCGCGGATGTTGAATAGCGGGATTCGCTAACACTATCTCGTGAACGCCGCGAAATGTCTCACGAGAAATTATCAAGGAATGAAGGTCATTCCTGAGATGCGCAAGCCAACCCAGCCACTTGCGAAAATGCCGAGCGTGTCCGGTTATATCGTGGCTCCTCTATAAGGCCCCATCACGCGCCAAGAAGCGTTCTACTTGGGGTTTGTCCGTATCGGCTCCCTTGGCTTGCTAGTTTGGAAGGTTATTATGCTTTGCAATCCAGTCCCGGGAGAACTCCTGCGCCTTCTCAATTTCGCTTCGACTCATCCTGTTCTCTAATATGGTACGACTTAACCGCGCTGGTTCCAAACCTTGGGCGGCTGCGAGGTTCACCCACATGTATGCCAGAACATCATCCTTGATGACCCCGCTTCCAAGTGCGTACGACAAACCGAGCCTGTGTTGCGCCTTGGCATTCCCTTGCTCGGCAGCCTTGCGATACCACGAGAGCGCTTCCTTCTCGTCCTTGGGCACGCCACGCCCTTGTTCATACATGAATCCGAGATTGCATTGCGCACCAGTATTCCCTTGGTCGGCCGCTTTTCGATACCACACGACGGCTTCCATTTCGTCCTTGGGCAAGCCCCGACCTTCCGTGTACCTGATTGCGAGACCGAGTTGAGCAGTAGCATTCCCTTGTTCGGCGGCCTTGCGACACCACGCGACGGCCTCTTTCTCGTCCTTTGCGACGCCAATTCCTTGATCGTACATGACCCCGAGGCGGAACTGCGCATCAGCAAGCCCTTGCTCGGCGGCTTTGCGATGCCACGCGCCCGCTTCCTTTTCGTCCTTGGGCACACCCGTTCCGTCGGAGTAGCTCAGGCCGAGAATGTATTGCGCCATGGCATTCCCTTGTTCGGCTGCCTTACGATACCACGCGGCAGCTTCCTTCTCCTCCTTGGGCACGCCCCGAGCTTGTTCGTACATCAGTCCGAGCTCGAGTTGAGCATCGGCGTGCCCTTGCTCGGCGGCCTTGCGAAACCACGCAACGGCCTTCTTCTCGTCCTTGGCTACCCCGCTACCTTCCAAGTACAAGAGACCGCACCGCATCTGCGCTTCAGCATCACCCGTCTCAGCGCGCACACAGGGGTCTGACGAGTCCACATCCTGAGCACCTTCGGACACGGCTGCGATACCAAGCAAAATCCACGCCAGAAATAACGAAAATGTTGTCCTCTGCATGTACTGTCTCCTCAAACGAGTACCCCCGAATTGAGATCTTACTCGTCCCCCTGATCGCGAGCAACACGAAAAGCGGACAGAACCGGCGGTGCCCACTCCCGCGGATCATCCAACCAGTTTACCGATGGTCTTGACGAGGGGTTTCAAACCCGACCGTCCGGCTTTGCTCATCAAGTCAAAGAGCATGTTCATCAGCCCGCAGAATTCGAGGATATCCGTGAAACGCTTCCGGTACGCTTCCCCGTCCTTCCGCGCTTGGCCGGTGGGCCGACCGCCGTCGTCTTCGATCATGGCGATGCAGCGTTGGAGGGTTTCGACGATGGGCTGGACCTCGCGGCGGCGACGCTCACGGGTGATGGTCTCGAACATCGCCCAGACGTTGCGCTCGGCGTCGAAGTATTCCTTGCGGTCGGTGCGGCGGTGGACGCGGTGGATCAGGCCCCAGTTGACCAGTTGGCGAAGGTTGGTGCTGGCGCTGCCCCGGGAGACCGCGAGCTGCTCCATGACGTCGTCCGTGCAGAGCGGCTCGGCGGCGAGATAGAGGAAGGCGTGGATTTCGGCCATCGTTCGGCTGATGCCCCAACTGGCGGCCATCTCTCCCCAGCGACGCACGAACAAATTCTTGGCGGCCTCGAACCGGTCCTCGGGCACGGCTAATCCTTTCAATAGCTTCTGAAACTTATAGCCGAGGCGATTCGGGATAGCAAGCCCGGAATCCATCGAATCGAAGCGCCGGGTGCATCCCGTTTAGAGTGACGAAAATGCCTACGGGATGTCATTCTGAGCGCAGCGAAGAATCTCCTTACGTGTCGAGATGCTTCGCTCCGAGATTCTTCGCTACGCTCAGAATGACGCGAGACGACTACCGCCGCCACCTTTAACGGGATGCACCCCGAAAGCGCCGCCCGCAAGGGGCGACGTTCCTGCGGCTACATGCCTTCGACGGCGGGGTGGATTACGTTCCGTCGGGGATAGTTTCAGCGGGCGGGGTCGGGGTGGGCGCCGCGGGCTTGCCCGCTCCGGCCCAATCGCGGGCGAGGGGCTTTTGCAGCAGGCCCATGCGGATCGCCTTGGCCGATACCTGGATGCGGCAGACCTTGCCGTCGATGACCGCTCGGACGCGTTGCACGTTGGGCTTGAACTTTCGCAGGGTGTTGCCGGTGGTCTTTCGGCCCACGCCGCCGAGGTACTTGGCCTTACCCTTGCGGGCAATCGAACGCCCGGAACGGGTCTTCTTCCCGGTAAAATGACACACTCGCGACATACGCCACCTCAACGGCTGCTAGGCCCAAAACGCCCGCGGGTTCACCTCCCCCGCCCCGGCGCAGACCAAGCAGTATACCGCCTACGGGAAAGTTGACAAGACCCCGGACGCGCAAAGAAAGTGAAGCGACGGCGTGAGCTTTACCGCCTCCGTTGCGCGTCCGCCCCGTCTTCGGGCAGGGAGTTTTCAAACTCCGCCCCGACGAGGTAGCCGCGGATCCCCACCGTGCAGTGGCGGACGTGGGCGGCCATCCATTCGCCGTCTCCGTCCCTGGAGAACTCACGGACGAACAGCGGCGTGTGCTCGCGGAGTTCGCGCTTGGACCAAAACGCGAAGCCGCCTTCGGACACGTTCTGCATGATGACATGGGATGAAGACGACGGGATGCCCGGGTCAGTAGCGATTTCCAGACGCATGCCGGCGGAGAAACGGGTCCAGTGCCGTTTGCCCGGGTAGCGATCGGGCGTGCCCTGCTCCTGGGCCGAGGTGACCAGTTTATGGATTTCCTGCGCGTCCGACGTGGATGAATGGTCGCTCGCTGCTGCCATGCTCTGACACCCTTGCCCGTGTTTCGATTCGTTGCGCGGCCCGTCTTCTCGCGGCGGGTGTGGATCGTTCCCGGCCCCGAGCACCGCCCCCGTTCTATCGGCCAATTCGTACACCGAGCCGCCCCTTGCCGCTGTCGTTGATGCCGGCCCGTCTCGCGGATAGTATCGGTCCTTACCGGGTTTACCGCAGACCGATAAGGACATCAGGGCTCCTCGCACGCCCACATCCCGCTCCGAACGCGGACCGTCGGACCGTGTTCGCCTCCACGAAAACGAAACGCCGCCCCGGCTCGAACCGGGGCGGCGCTGCAAAGGGAACTTGTCCCCAAAACGCCGTCCGCTACTGGGGCTCCGGCGTCGGTTCCGGCGTCGGTTCCGGGGTCGGCTCCGGGGTCGGTTCCGGCGTCGGTTCCGGCGTCGGCTCCGGCTCGGCGACTTCCTGCGCGACTTGCATCACACCCTGGAACTGGAAGGGCAGCAACACCGCCGGGGGCGTGGGCAGCGGCGGCAAGCCCTCTGGTATCTCGCCCTCGGTGGTCTCTTCCAGAACGGCGATCTGATTGGCGCCGGTGGTGTGGATTTCATCGGCCACTCCGTCGCCATCGACATCGACTTCCTGAACCAGCATCGTCCAGGTCATCTGGCTGAAGACCTCCTTGGACGTGTCGAACTCCGTGCCGTCTCCGAGCTCCAGGTTTTGCAGAACGATGTGCGAGGTGGTCGTCAGATGAATGTCGACGACCCACTGCGTTTGGAATACGCCCGGCTCCATTTGCACCAACGGCGTCGCTTGGCCGGTGATGACTTCGAGCACCGTCGTGTCGCTGCTTCGGGCCTCACTGCCGTCCTCCATCGCGCCGACGAAGGTCGAATTGACCTGCCCTCCTACAGGTTGGCCAGCGGTCGCCGCGTTGTACACCGTGAACATGTCGTCGAAGTGCGGCAGATCGCCTTGGAAATCGAACCCATCGAAGCCGGGCGGGATGGGCGGATGCTCATCCAAAGCGGCTTCGAGTTCGGGGTTAACCTCCCCGCCCTCGCCAATCAGCGGATGGCCGACGCCGAAGCTGTCGAACGCGCCGGCGACTGCCTCCGGCGGCAGGAATCCCGGCGGCAAGAACTCGGCGATGGACGCGAAGTCCACGAAATTGAACGGAATCCCTGGCGGGAGACCATCGACGCCCTCGCCCGGGAACTCTCCGTTGGGTCCGAGAGGTCCGCCCGGAGGCGGCGGGAACTGCATCCCCGCCAGGAGTTCATACAAGGCCTTCTGGGCGTCGTGGAACGCATAGAACTCCTCGGGCAACCCCGGCGGCAATTCCGGCGGCGGCCCGATGGGCACGCCGGGCGGCGGAAAGAATCCGCCAGGAGGCGGCGGGGAGCCGGGCGGGAATGTTCCCGGAGGAGGCGGAGTGCCCGGTGGGAAACCACCCGGCGGGGGCGGCGTGCCTGGAGGCGGCGTACCGGGCGGCGGGAAGACGAACCCGAAGCCGGGCCCGACAAACGCAGGCGGCGGCGGGAACGGGCGGAATCCCGGCGGCGGCGGCGGTACCGTACCCAAGGTGAACTGTCCGAAGGCCGCACCTGGATCAAACTTCGGCGGAACGCCCGGAATGATCGCGTCGAGCGGATTGTTCTGTAAGAACTGCGCAAACGGGAAGTTCGCGAACGTCGGAGGCGGCGCACCCGGTACACCCGGCGCACCCGGGGTGCCCGGAGGCGGCGGAGCGCCCGGAGTACCGGACGGAGGCGGAATGAACTGGTTCGCGAAGTTGCTGAACTCCGGCGACGCGAAGTTGAAGAAACCAGGGAACTGCTCGAATCCCGGCGGCGGAGGCGGTGGAGGCGTTCCACCCGGGAACGTCGGCGGCGGTCCGATCGGCAGACCGGGAATGGGCGGCGGAACAAAACCCGGCGGCGGGACAAACGTCCCGCCTGGAGGAGGCGGCGGCAAAGTCCCACCCGGCGGAGGCGGCATCGAACCGTCCGGCGGCGGGGGCAAAGTTCCACCTGGAGGAGGCGGCAAGGTCCCGCCCGGAGGAGGAGGCGTTGTTCCGTCCGGAGGCGGCGGCAGCGTTCCGCCTGGCGGCGGCGTCGTTCCGCCCGGTGGTGGTGGTGTTGTTCCGCCTGGCGGTGGAGTAGTACCACCCGGTGGCGGCGTCGTACCACCCGGTGGTGGTGGTGTTCCACCCGGCGGTGGAGTAGTACCACCCGGTGGTGGCGTCGTGTCACCGGGCGGCGGGGCGGTATCACCGGGCGGCGGTGGAGGCGGTGGAGGCGGCGGAGGGGGAGGAGGAGGGGGTGGAGGCGGGGCCGGGTCAACAAACTGAGCCGGGCCTACCGAGCCGTCCTCGGCCGTTTGCGTCGCCTGCACGAACGCGCCGGGGTCGAAATTGGTCAACGCGGCCACGCCGGTATCGGCGGTGCCGATCCCCAACCCGGCCGAGCCGCCGGCGCTCACGAAGGCCTTGGAGGCGCTGGTGTCTGTCTGACCGCCGTTAGTCTGGTCAGTGCCGTTCGCGTTGTCATTTCCGGACGGAGTCTGGGACACGCCGTTCGAACCGCATCCGAGCAGGCCCGCGGCGCCGAGGGACAAGAGGTAGATAGACAACAGTGGAAACCTACTTCGCTTTTTCATGGCAATCATGCTCCCATGGGTTCAAGATGTGACGGCTCCGGCGTGCGCCATCGAGCCAGCCGCACGTGTTCGACAAGTTGCGAACGAGCCGATCCCGACCCAACCAAACGCCCTATCGGCAGTTGGTGAGACCGGGTTCACCTCAAGCGACGCAAGCCTACAATACGGAGTTGTGCGAGTCGCAAGAACCCCGCTCCAACGCCGAACCAAGCCGCGATAACCCGCGGATTTTGAGAATGAGTGGGGAAAACCCTGATGCCCGCGACCGGCGGAAATGTGACGCGGACCGGACGTGATCGTGTTGCGTGCGGCTCACTTTTGGCCGCGGCGTCGCATGTAGACGCCCACGACCAGCGGGACGCCGAGAATGATCATGCCCGAACCGAGCTTACTGAGCGGGTGTCCTCAGCAATAGGCCAACCTCAAAACAATTCCCGTGAGTGGAATAACTGAAAGCGCAATGGCGAGTTTGGGAAACATTACCGTATTCTCCTAAGCACATGTCCTACCCGTTCAGTCGGCGACCCCTCGCTCGCGTTCGGGGTTCTGATGGGAGTCACAGCGTCCGCCGCGGTCATGCCGACTTTTAGTACTACAACGCTAAGTTCGTCCCGAGGGGTTGGAAAGGGCGTCTGCGATTCAGGCCGCTTTAGCGGCCTTCCCGCCGCCGAAGGCGGCGCCTCAGGCCAGCCGTTTACGGCTGGTAACGCGTTCGACCCCAAACCCCTCCCTCAGCCCGTTTCAACGGGCTTTCCTTCAAGCCGCCCGATGCGAATCCAGCGTTGTAGTGTTAGGCGATGAGTACGATGTCATTCTGCAGGACCGAAGTGACGGTCGGTCCGATCTTCGGATCCACATACACGTTGATTTCCGATCGCACACCGAACTCGGGCAGATAGATTCCCGGTTCGATGGTAAATCCCAGTCCGGGAAGCATTTCCCTGGTGTCATGGGTTTCGAGATTGTCGAGGTTCATTCCGATACCATGTACCATCGGGCCGGGACTGAGACTGTGGCCGGTGCGGTGGCGAATGGAATCCTCGAAGCCGGCGTCGATGATGGTACAACGCGCCGCGTCGTCCAGTTGCCATCCTTGAATGCGTTCGCGCTTTTTCCAGGCTTGCACCGCGCGTTCCAGAGCTGCGTCGCGCGCGGCGCGAACGATCTGGAAGACTTCCCTGTGGCGCGGCGGCACGTCCTTTCCGGCGAATCCCACCCAGGTGATGTCGGAGAAGATGTTTTCCTCGCCGGGAGCGCGGGCCCACAGGTCGATCAACACCCAGTCCCCACGATGAATCGGCGCGAAGGAGTTCGCGGTCGGCCCGTAATGCGGATCGCCGCTGTGGGCGTTGACGGCGACGATGGGCGGTTCGGTGGCTTCCAGTCCGGCCGCGGCG
>Ga0315274_10000607_pt1 | contig 55832 bp, 43 predicted proteins | sample YL17G02_20_MG_FD_203700 | JGI IMG/M metagenome (GOLD analysis project Ga0315274, IMG submission 203700) | Sediment microbial communities from Yellowstone Lake, YNP, Wyoming, USA - YL17G02_20 | ecosystem: Environmental > Aquatic > Freshwater > Lake > Sediment | place: USA: Wyoming | collected...
AGTATTTGTTATTGGTGAAGGACATTACGTTGTTCAGCAGCAAGTACACAGTGCCACAAGGCGTGAAGGTATTTGCCTGGGGGGCGGGTAAGCTGGACAATGCCGGCGAGAAGATACAGTTGAGTAAGCCTGGTGATATTGATCTTCAGGGTACGCGGCATTGGATACGGGTGGACAGGGTTGTGTACAGTGATGGAGCGCATCCGGATAATGAGACGGGAGCAGTTGATCCCTGGCCTACAGATGCGGATGGTTTATGTAAATCACTTAGCCGGAAGTACACTGACCGCTACGGCAACGACCCGAACAACTGGTACGCCGCCACACCGACACCAAGTAAAGCAAATCTATAGATTGCAGTAGCATAACATCTGGAATGTTTAGTCGCCAGTCAAGCAGTCGACGGGCTGCTTTCCCTTTACTGGACACTGGAGTTGATCTCGCGGTGTAAACGGATGATGGCTCATCACCGCCAGGTCCACCTCAATCCACACCATCGATTTCATTGGCCAGCATTACCATTTGAGTATCGCGCCGGTATCAGCGCTGGTGGCCAGGGAGGCGTATTTGGAGAGGTAGCCTTTGGTGAACCATGGTTTGGGCAGTTTCCAAGATTTTTTGCGTTTGGAAAGTTCCTGCCTGGAGAGCTTCACATTTATGGCATTATTCGGAATATTAATTTCTATTATGTCGCCCTTTTTCAAGAGGCCGATAGGACCCCCGACAGCGGCTTCGGGGCTAATATGGCCGATGCAGGCACCTCTTGTGCCGCCGCTAAATCTGCCGTCTGTAATCAGGGCAACAGATTCGCCAAGTCCTGCACCTATAATGTAGCTTGTGGGACTTAACATCTCGACCATACCTGGTCCACCCTTTGGGCCTTCGTAGCGAATCACCACTACATCGCCCGCCTTCACCTTACCTGCCAGGATTCCTTTGCAGGCATCTTCCTGGCTTTCAAAAATAACGGCGGGGCCTGTGTGCCTGAGCATCTTCTCTGCTACGCCGGCGGTCTTGACCACACAGCCGTTCGGAGCGAGGTTGCCGCGGAGAATCGCAAGGCCGCCGGTTTTTGAGTACGCTCTGTCGAGCGGTTTGATGACCTGAGTATTTTTTATTTTAGCATTTGCTATATTTTTACCTAAGGTCTTGCCGGTTACAGTCAAGCACTCGGTATTTAGAAGATTCGGAACCTTGCTGATTTCTCTTAATATCGCGCTGACACCGCCGGCGGCATCGACATCCTCTACGTGATATTCGCTCGACGGTGACACCTTGCAGATATTGGGACAGCGGGCAGATATTTTGTTGATTCGCTCGAGGTCATATTTGATCCCCGCCTCGTTTGCCACGGCCAGTGTGTGCAGGACGGTGTTGGTCGAGCCGCCCATCGCCACATCCAGAGCAAGGGCGTTATCCATAGACTTCGCACTAATGATGTTCAGGGGCCTGATGTTTTTTTTGATTAGAGTAACAATCTGCCTGCCCGCAGCCTTGTAAAGCTCCTGTCTTCTGGGGTCAACCGCGAGGATTGTACCGTTGCCTGGTAGCGCTATCCCAATTGCTTCGCAAAGGCAGTTCATCGAATTGGCGGTGAACATTCCGGAGCAGCTTCCCTGCGTAGGACAGGCGGTGCACTCAAGCTCCGTCAGTTGCGCCTTGTTTATCTTGCCGGCGTTAAACTGAGCGATGCCCTCAAATATGCTTATCAGGTCAACCATTCGGCCATCGACTGTCTTACCGGCCTTCATCGGCCCGCCCGAGGCAAAAATCGTCGGGATGTTCAGCCTGACGGCGGCCATGAGCATCCCAGGTATAATCTTGTCGCAGTTGGGAATGCATACAAGCCCATCAAAACAGTGGGCCTTGGCCATAACCTCGACTGAATCGGCCACTATCTCACGCGAGGCCAGCGAATATTTCATGCCGGTATGACCCATGGCGATACCGTCGCAGATTGCTATCGTGTTGAACTCAAATGCCACCCCGCCTGCTTCGCGGATGGCCTCCTTAATGACCTTGGCGACTTTATTAAGATGGACATGCCCCGGCACTATCTCACAGAAACTATTTGCAATGCCCACGAACGGTTTATCGAAGTCTTCATCCGTGAGGCCGCAGGCGCGAAGCAATCCTCTGTGTGGTGCACGTTGGAAGCCTTTTTTGATTGTGTCACTTATCATACTCATTTGTCTCCACCAAAACTCGAAAGTCTAAACCAAACACACTAAACTAAAGTTTATCTGCCGTCCGACAATAGATAAAGAACAAAAAAACCCGTTGTGCCTGAGACTGCGAGGCTTATAATGACACCTCAGGATCGGCTATTCGACAACTGGATAATATCATTATTAGCAGGGAGACGAGGATGAAGACAATGGTCACAATCTGTCGGTGTATAGTCAGTGCAGCAGCTTGTCTGATGCTATTGATGGCAGGGTGCACACCTTCGACCCGACAGGCTTCACAGTCGAAGGCTGCAAATCAGCCTGAGCCGGCTGCTGAGGTGCAGCCGCCTGTCGAGTCCAAAACGCAGGTTCAACAACAGCAGCAGCCCGGTCCTCAGAAACCGACTTATACCCTCGCACTCAAGTTCAGTCCGCAGGACGCAACTAAGTATTGTGTAATAGTTGAGGCAGACAGAAGCGTTCAATGGGAAGGCACCGCCCCAGAAAGACCTTCAGCCTTCAAGGGAGGCCACACGGGCAACCATATCGAAACGACGTTCACCCAGAAAATCCGAAGCGTGGACGAGAAGGGCGATGCCATTGCCGATATAACTATCGAAGCCCTGAAATATCTGGGCAAAGTCAGAGACAACATCCTGATAGATTTTGACAGCACCAGGCAAACCGACCAGAACGAGCCTTTGGCTAAACTTATCGGCAAGACTTATACCGTCGAGCTCTCACCTTCGGCCCAGGTTATAAGGGTCGTAGATGTGAATCAGGCGCAATCTGCTGTAAACGGTGCCTCGGCGGCTCACAGAACCGCCTCGCAGTTACTGTCAACCGAGGTAATCCAGGAACGCCATACCATTCCAGCCCTTGACGGGACCAAGGAGAAAAGATTGTCTGTCGGTGATAGCTGGAGCAATATAAAGACCTTCTCCTTCGGCATGATGGGTTCCAGGACACACGAGAGAGTGTACACCCTCAAGGATGTCTCGCAGTTTGACAACCGACAAGTTGCAGTCGTTGAGATGAATGCCATCCCATCTGCGGAAATGGCCAAGCAATTGCATAAGGAAGAAGGTACCGGCTTTTTCACTAAGATGTTCGATAATATTGAGACATACACCGGCCGACTCAAACTCGACCTGGCTGCGGGAAAGGTCGAAGAGTATCTTGAGCAGCTAAAGACGGAGTGGGTGGCTGCTGAGCCACCTACCGATTCTAATGACCGGGGGCCTGCCGCCCTTAGAATGACGGCCACCCGGCTATATCACATCGAGCGAATCCCGTGAATCGAGCAGGTTGAGAATCTTTACCTTATCGGTAATAATCCGGCGTGGTTCCAATTCAGTGGAAAGGAGTCGAAGTGAAATTTGAAGTGACAATCCTGATGGCTTTTGCCTTATGTCTGGCTGGATGTAAGAGCACATCCCAAGAGCCTGCCCGTCCCGGTGAAAAAACCACTGCTGTCGGGAATAAAGTACTACTAACTGTAGATTTTCAAAAGGACCAGATGTTCGAATACAAGTTTGTCTCCACAAGAGAGACAGCAATTGACTGGGATCCTGAAAAGACATCCTCCAGACCGGGCAGGGACAGCATCAATAGACAAACCGAATCTTTTGAAATGGTTATTTCATATATACCTGTTGAGGTTGATTCTTACGGCCTGACGACAATCCAAGCAACCTGCAAGTCGGTCAAGGCCATGCGAGGTAAAGGCGCAGGTGGTCGCACACCGGCTCCCGATGCCGTCCAAAACCTGGACGGCAAGACTTTCACATTTACCGTTGCCCCCTCCGGCAGGATACAAGATTATTCGCAATTGGACAAATTGATCCGAGAAATAGGCGAAAAGGCGTTTCGGACCGACACATCGAGAGGCAGAATCAAAGAACCCGACATGATAGGGGATTTCATTGCTTCCCAGTGGTTCTTGTGGGATTCGATATCGAATATAGAGAATCCTTCAAAGGGCATCGCTGTCGGTCAAACCTGGACATCCAAGCTTTCGGTGCCCACCCCGATGGTCTTACGCAAGGCAAGAGATGTAACCTATAAGCTCGCCGAAATCCGCCAGAGCGCGAGAGGTAACCTCGCGGTAATAGAGGAATCATTCAGATTAGCAGACTCGGCACCACAAGGTTGGCCCGTGCCTTATTCCGGTAAATTCCAGGTGAGCGGGACCTTTGGATTCCTCGGTCCTTATGAGGTTTTAGACCTTCAGGGCCGGGGTGAAGAACTCTTCAACATCGACACCGGCCGGCTCGAAAAGTATGAACAGCAGTACACCATCAAAATTAAGGCCTCCCTGCCGCCCTTAGGCATACAGGCAAATCCCCAAATAACGATCGATCAGAAATTCACTATGGAGCTATTAAAACCCTGAGCAACGCTGCCTAAGCTCAAGTCATTTCGGAGGTAATTGAAGATTGGACTGCAAGAATCCCGTCGGGGCCGGACCTGAACGGCTCTGGGCGCCATGGAGGATAGGATACATTCAAGACATCGGCCCGACTTCGGCGGGCATCGGGCATAAAGGATGTTTCCTATGCCACAACTTCCAGCACCCGGATGACGACCAGCAAAATCTTGTACTGTGGCGAACGAAGCACGGTCTGGTGGTTCTCAACCGCTTTCCCTATAACAACGGCCACCTGCTCATTGCCCCAGCCCGTCACATCGCAGACCTCACCGAGGCAACAGACGATGAGTTGCTGGAAATGACAAAACTGATCCGCGAATCGCAGAAGGCCTTGACGCTCGCGATGAATCCTCAGGGTTTTAACGTCGGCATGAACTTTGGTCGCTGCGGTGGTGCGGGCCTGCCGGGACATCTGCATATCCACGTTGTACCTCGCTGGCAGGGCGACACCAACTTCATGAGCGTCTGCTGCGACACGAAGGTCATCAGCCAAAGCCTCAGCGAGCTTCTGAGCGAGCTTCAGAGAGTAACCAAAGAACATAATCTGCCCTGTTTGGCGAAGGACGTTTGACGAGAGTCGGTAAAGTATGCTGTATACACCGTGAGGCTGTGAACGCTGAATATGTCCGACAAACTGAGCCCTCATGCAGTCACGGAACAAAATAGCAGGGGGAGAGCGTTTTTTGAAAAAGCGCATCCGTACCGTTCGGATTTTGAGCGTGACCGCGACCGCATAATTCATTGCTCGGCATTTCGCCGGCTTGAAGGCAAAACCCAGGTCTTCACTCCAGGTCTCGATGACTACTACCGCACACGCCTTACACACTCCATCGAGGTCGCCCAGATAGGCAGGACAATCGCAAAGGCCCTTCGGCTGAATGAAAGTCTCACAGAGGCTATATGTCTTGCCCATGATTTGGGGCATCCCCCGTTTGGCCACGCCGGCGAGGAGGTCCTAAATGGTTTGATGGCTGAGTCCGGCGGCTTCGAGCACAACCGCCAGACCATGCGTATCGTGGATTTACTCGAGCACCCTTATCCAGATTTCATGGGCCTAAACCTCATGCACGAAACCAGGCTCGGTCTGGCTAAGCACAAGAGCCGGTATGACACTGCCGCCGATGAAACCTTTGCCGAGGCAAATTGCTCTTTTGAAGGTCAGGTCGCCAATATTGCCGACCGCATCGCCTACAACTGCCACGACCTGGAAGACGGCCTGCGGGCGGGCCTTATCAACGCAGACAAGCTCAAAAACGTCGAGATATTCGCTGAGGGCTGCAGGCGGATAAATGCCGACGATATAACTGATACCACAATCCGTAGAACCAGAACCGCCAAGACTATTATCGACACGCTTGTAAGCGAGTGCATCCGGACAAGCACAAGACGCATCGCCGCAGCAAACATAAAGACAGTTACGGATGTGTATGAAAGAGCTGAACCTCTAATTGTGCTCTCGCCAAAAAGCGACGCCAAGCTCGTTGCATTGGAGGACTTTCTGCTCGATCATTTCTACCGCCACGAATCTCTTATGCAGACGGCCGGTAAAGTGAAAGTTTGGCTCACTGACTTGTTCAAATCACTCTCCGGCAAACCAGAATTGATGCCTAACTACTTCCGCCGGTTCATACCCGAACAGGGCCTGCAAAGAACCATCTGTGATTACATCGCCGGCATGACCGACCGATTCAGCCTTAAAATGCTCGCAGCGGAAAGCCATTAATTGGTCGTACCCCAGCCTCTCGCGGCCGCCTTGCTACCTGCATAACAAAAATGACTTAAAAAATGACTTGACCCGCTCTTTCAGAGATGTCCCTAATTATTACCTTTAGTTATCCTTTGATTTTCTGCGCTCGAAAGCTTTCTGAATGGGTAGTTTCTCCCAGGTCCGTGTCCGCTCCTGAGTAATCCTGCCGTTCTCATCCCATTCAATCTCGTACCAGGTCTCGAAGCCTTCTTTTGTCGGCTCGACCTTTCGGGCGTAACGAGATATCTTATTTCCAGGGTAAAACCAAAGCACCTCCTGATCATCGAGAAGGCAGTTCTCTATCACCCCTGAATCTTCAAAGTATCCAATTCGGTAGAACTGCTCTACCGTACCCTCGGGGGAGTAGATTCTTTTTGTGTATTGTGATATTCGTCTCTCTTTCGACCGGAATAGGAGCCAGATATCTGTCTTTTCATCTTGGGATTTCCATATCCCACTTGTGAAATCTATTCCCTGCCAAGGCCTTATTTTGATCTGTCCGGAGTTGAGGAGGTCTTGCCATTCCTGCCAAAGTTGGCCGACTTTCTGCACAGCATCTGTAACCCCTATGGCAATTTGCGTATCTTTTGGAGGTTCCACCTCGTTAATCCAACGTTTCATCTCAGATATTTGGGCGTTCGCATCTTTGATGGTGACCTTAAGTACGGGTACCTCATCTATCTTCGGTGGCTTTGGTAACCGAACGACTGAAAGGACCCTATAGTGATAGATAGCCCCCAGAGCGAACGCAATGAGAGCTATGCCGGTGACTCCTACTGCGATGAAAATGATGGTCCTCTTTCTTCTCATACATTCTGTCTCCTGTTAATGGACTCACACCTCATACTTGGACTTTCCTAATGATTGCACAGGTATAGAAAGAGCGTTAAGGGCATTGTTGGATTACTGCTTGCATCGATCGTTTCAACACCTGCCGATTCCCCAGCAGCTACAGCTTCATCTGTGCAATTATGATACCAGGCGGAGAAATAACCAGGGATAACGTACGATATCTTTCGCACATAATTATTGGACGTGCAAAAAAGTCCTCCATCTGGTCGATGAATGGTTTTTCGTGAACAGTAATATCACGCGCGCTGTCGCTTGTAGCGACACCCTCATTCGGTTTTATTTCCAAGATTGTTTTGTCTGGTCGACAAAAAATTTAAATCCTGGATATTTGGCCGTGACCTGATCCAGCACCTTTTCTGCCTCGGGAGTATTACCCTGCTTTTTTTTGCATTGAGCCAGATATATTCCTGCTATAGGTGAGAAAAAGGAATCTTCCTGAAGTATAGATGAATAGTACTTCTCTGCCTCAGCGAATTTTTTATTCTCTTGGTAAACGTATGCATACACTAAGTTCACTAATACCCTGTCAGTAGAGCTACTATCATTCTGAATGGTCCTGTCGAATAGAGTTTTTCCGATGATTTCTGCTCGTTTATCACGGCCACAGTAACCCGCAAGTGGCTGACCTATTATTCCGGCTAACTGAAGTTGAGTAACCGCGAACAAAGGAGCATATATCATGCCCGGCTCTCCTATTAATTTTCTAGCTGCCTCAGTATTGTTATTGTAGAGCCTACTATACTGATATGCAGCCCAACTTTTATAAATGTCATATCCATTTCCTAGATCCCCGGACGGTTTTCTTACTTTCTCGACAGATTTTAGATGCGCTATGGTTCTTTCGTTGTTTTTAAAATGCGCTGATTCCATTTCAGCCAGTTTCAAATGACACATCATTATTAAACCACCAGTATCATCCAAACCCGTTATCTTCCCCGGGCCTTCAAGAACTCTTAGTACTTCTTCGTATTGGTTTTTAGCTTTGACGATTTCACCAGACTGCTTTGCTATAGTAGCGATCCAAAAGTAAGCAGCAATCTTGACAGGGACGACTATGCCGATCGGAGCTATTTCGTCAGGGTGTATCTTCGCGACTCTTTCTAGTATTGAAATCGCCTTATTTTGGTTCTTACGAAGGTTAGCCACCTGAGCAGCGATGAAATATGCTCTAACAGAGGGTTCTTCGAGAACCAGAAGTGAGTCAGCCAGTCCATCACATTCGATACCTGCGGACTCATTCGCATCAGCCAACTAGGATATCATTTTGGTGCATATATTTCTACATATCTTTCGCTCTTCCCGCCCGTTATCGAGAGTGGCCTCGGCCTCAGTAAAGTGGCCTGCTTTATGGAATTTGTCTGCCTGCTGGAACTGATCTGCCACGCTGGCAAAAGACGACGGCACGAAAAAAAGAAAGACGATGGACGAAAGGATGATGGATGATCTGGTTTGGTTGTTCATAAGCGGCCTCTGCGCAAAAGCACTTTGAGCATCTGTTCTGTGGTTGATTTTTCTCCGGCTTATTTTATCAGCCGATCCGCATTGTCGCAAAGTCTCCGAAAGTTGTCCGCAAAATTGCTTTACGGGAGAAAGATACCCCCCTTATGCTTGTCTGTTAAGAAAATTTTCAGAAGTTTTTTACTAATATTTATAGATGTTCATAAGTGTGGCCATTAGAGATAGTTATGGCAGGAATATTCTGCTGACGGCAACGTGCGAAACACCCGGCAAGCCTACCAAAAACGGCAATCGCGTCTTATAGATAACGTTTGAAAAAGCTCTCGTAACCATAAAAAATGTATTGAAATCAGCCATAACATTGTTAAGATATTGTCTTTGTGATTTTGCAGGAGCTGTTGTTATGAAGAAAAAGATACACCCCCCTTATAGTAAGGTGGTGGTGCGCTGCGGTTGTGGCAACACCTTTGAGACTCGCAGCACCTCAAAGGAAATCCACGCCGAGATTTGCTCAATGTGCCATCCTTTCTACACGGGCAAGCATAAGTATGTCGATACCGCCGGCCGGATAGAGCGATTCCAAAGAAAGTACGGCAAAAGCTATATCAAGAAGAGCGAAAAAACCGAACAAAAGTAGTTATGTTCTTCTGAAAGGTGTCGCGAGGCTCCTATGCCGAATAAGCACTCGGATAGGGGCTTTTTGCTATATTGAGCAGATGAGATTCCTGTTGCTCTTTGGCAGCAAGAGCAATCTAAACGGTGGTTGTCGGCCTTTTTAGCAGACTGAGTCTATGGACGATAATGGGAATACCTTGTTGGCGAAACTCGACCAGATCGAGGCTCGCTATAATGAGATAGAAAAGCAGATTACCGACCCTGCTGTTGCCGGTAATTCGGGCAAGGTTATCGCCTTAGCCAAGGAACAGGGTAAGCTCAAGCTAATCGTTGTAAAATATCGTGAGTATAAAAGATCGGCGACGGCCATCGCAGAGGCCGAACGAATGCTGAGAGACGACTCGGCCGACGAAGACCTCAAAGCACTGGCCAGAGACGAGATACAGCAGCTCGAGAGTAAAAAAGGCTCGCTGCTTGAGGAACTCCAGAATACCCTTGTGATGGCCGACGACTTGGCGGTAGGCTCGGTCATAATGGAAATCCGTGCAGGGACCGGCGGCGAAGAAGCTGCGCTGTTTGCCCGCGACCTTTACAATATGTACACAAAGTATGCCCATCGTCGGAGGTGGAGGGTCGAAGAACTTGACTTTAGCCCTTCAGAAAAGGGAGGGTTCCGCGAGGTAATATTCGGCATAAAAGGCGATGGGGCATGGTCCGACTTGGCGATGGAGGGCGGCGGGCATCGCGTTCAGCGGGTGCCTGAAACCGAGGCACAGGGAAGAATTCACACCTCGGCCGCCACCGTTGCTGTGCTGCCTGAGCCCCAAGAGGTTGACATTCAGATTAGCCCCAGTGATGTTATCGAACATGTCAGCAGGGCCGGCGGTCCAGGAGGCCAAAATGTCAACAAGGTCAGCAGCGCCATCAGGCTCGAACACATCCCAACGGGCATCACCGTCAATATGCGGGAGGAGGCGAGCCAGCATAAGAACCGCGCAAAGGCCTGGAGGGTTCTGCGAAGCAGGGTGTACGAGCTTTATGAGAGTAAGAAAAGAGCAGAACGAGAGTTGCAGCGAAAGACCATGATCGGCTCCGGCGACAGATCCGAGAAAATCAGAACGTATAATTTCCCCCAAAATCGCGTCACCGACCATAGAATCAACCTTTCGCTGTACAATCTGGACAAAATCATAAACGGCGACATGGACGAAATTGTTTCATCCCTGCGGCAGTACATAATCCAACAAAGGCTGAAGAATCTTTGAGGCTTACCTGTCACGCATTGAACGATCCAGGCCTTATGTCGGATACAACCGGCGGACAACAATGATAGTCGTAGTTACAGGAATGGTCGGGGTTGACAAAAAGAGCTACCTTCAGAAGGTATGCCGGTATGCTCACGAGCGGGGCCGAGAGGCGGTCTTGTGCAACGTCGGCGATATGATGTACGCTGAGGCACCGGACGTGCCGCATGGGAAAATTCTCGACATATCATTGAAGCGGCTGCATCTACTTCGTCGCAGCGTATTCAAAGACATAATCGCCAAGGCACATAAAGTCCCCAACATGATAGTCAACACCCATGCGACTTTCCGCTGGCGACACGGGCTGTTTCCGGCGGTGGACTTCGACCAGATGCGTCAGCTCGCAGCCGACATGTATATATGTCTGATAGATGGCGTCGGCGCCTTGCACGCCCGATTGTCTAATGAACATGAAGCGGAGCACAGCCTTAAGGACCTTATAGTGTGGCGGGAAGAAGAGATTATCAGTACTGAGATGTTATGTAAGGGCATCAACGAGAGCACTCCTTTTTACTGCCTGGCCCGCGGCGCTGTAGAAGAAACTACTGATAGCTTTTATCAGCTTGCCTTCGAGCGAAAAATCAAAAAGGCGTATCTAAGTTTTCCAATGACGGGCGTTGCCGATTTCGAGACACTCTGCGCGGAAATAGACCATTTTCGACATACAATAAAGCCATTATTCGTCTGTTTCGACCCCGGCGATTTGGAAGAGTCGGACCTGCCCCAAAAAGCCAAAAAGGCAAAACGTGAAGGACTTGAATATGTGGAGGTATTTGTACCAGCCCTGAAAACGACTGTTAGACTGGACCTGCACGAAGTCTGCCAAATAGAACGCGACATCAACAGCCAGACATACGCCCGCGATTTTATGCTCATCGACCAGTCGGACATGATAATCAGCTTTATCCCCGCAATGGCGGATGGAAGAGCAGCAATATCCAGCGGCGTTGAAAGGGAGCTTCAGCACGCCCATGAGGCCGCTAAGGAAGTGTATGTAATCTGGGCCGCCAAGCAGGCGCCATCGGTATTCGTGACACAAACAGCCACTGTAGTATTCTGCAACATGACCCAGGCAGTAGAATTCTTCAAGAAAGAGTATCCCGACAGATGAATGCAAAAAAATCCAATATAGAATAGGGGTCCCGGATGACCGATACCAGATACGAAATGTCGGATAAGGAGCTTGCACAGCATATAGACCATACGCTGTTGAGACCCGATGCAATAGCGGAACAAATAAAACGATTGTGCGAAGAGGCAAAGACGTACGGAGTCTATGGGGTATGTGTGAACGGGCGATGGCTGCCCCTGGTCGCGGAGCTATTGCACGGCTCGAAAGTGAAGGTTAGTGGAGTCGTTAGTCTGCCGCTTGGAGCCGACACGACAAAGATAAAGGTCGCGCAGGCACATGAAGCGATATTTGCGGGGGCCGATGAGATTGATATGATGGCCGACCTTGCAGCCATTATTGAAGGAGACTCCAGGTATCTAATAAACCAGCTGTCACAGGTGCTTAAGATGTGCCGGTCGATGAGACCGCCTGTTTTATTGAAAGTGATTATCGAATCGGCCGCCCTGAACAGGGAACAAAAGATTTTTGCCTGCCAGATTGTTCAGCAGGTGGGGGTGGACTTTATTAAGACAAGCACAGGTTTTCATCCTGCCGGCGGAGCAACAATCGAAGATGTGCAGCTGATCAAGGAAACAGCCCCCAACTGCAGAATAAAGGCAGCGGGCGGCATTAGAACCGTGAAGCAAGCCATCGAATTCCTGCGAGCCGGCGCGGAAAGAATAGGGACCTCTTCCGGCATTCAGATGATAGAGCAGCTCAAGGCGGGGCAGCTTCAATGACAACCGGTATAGTCGCTAAAACCCGGAGCAAGACCGCCTGTAGGTTGCACTACAAAAAAGTCGAGAGAAAGGTCAATCTGCCTGCGCTAAGTGAGCTATTTTCAAGACTAAAATCACCATCCATACTCGGGGGCAATATTGCAAAGTTGCAGGCCGACGGTTTTAGTTACTGGGCTGCCGAACCCAAAAAAATATTCGAGTTCGTATTGGGGCAAGACGACCCTTTGGGAAAATTGCAGAGACTCCTGAATGAATACAGCCCCTTAACCAGCCTTCGGATTCTCAATCACACTACATCTATCAAAAACGCAAATGATAACTTACCGGATGCGATTTTCTGCGGCGGCTGGATCGGCTATTTCGGCTACGAACTGTGCCGATACATCGAAAAGATTTCCGTAACAACAGACGACCTGCAGATGCCGCTGATTCGGCTTTGTTTTTACGACCGGCTTATTACTTACGACCATAACGCAGACTGTTTTTGGTTAGTTGCACTTGGATTGCCGGACGACTGTGAAGAAATCTGTGAGAAAATATCCGCCCTTGAGAGATTATTGAGCCGGGCGCAAGAAATCCATCTGCAGACGCCTGAACCGTTTGACCTTGACGGCATCAATTTCTCGCAAATCCGATCAAACATGGACAAATACTATTACCTCAAGATGGTTGAGCGTATAAAGCGATACATTTATGACGGCGATGTCTATCAGGTAAATTTCTCACAGCGTTTTGAATGCGATTACACAGCCAGGCCGATAGACCTTTACCACTGGCAGAATTATTACAATCCCAGCGGATACGCAGCGTATATAGATGCCGGTGATTTCTGTATAGTAAGTGCGTCCCCTGAGATGTTCCTGACAATCGACAATGGTACTATTCGTACCAAGCCTATTAAAGGGACGCGACCTCACCTGCCTGAGACGCCCTACGGCAATTCGCTCGCAAAGCAAATTAATGCAAAGAACTACAGCGAGCTTCTGAATAGCGAAAAAGAACAAGCGGAACTCAACATGATAATCGACCTTGAACGAAACGATCTGGCCCGGGTTTGTAAGCCCGGCACAAGGTCGGTGACCCAGCCGAGAACGATAGAAGAGTACCCGACTGTTTTTCATGCGGTAGCCACGGTCGGCGGAGAGCTTCGGGCCGGCGTCAGCTTCTGCGACGTTCTTAGGGCAACATTCCCAGGCGGCTCAATCACCGGCGCACCGAAAATCAGGGCGATGGAGATTATCAGCGAAACCGAGCCAACCGCGCGCGGTGTTTATACGGGCGGCGTCGGCTTTATAGGAATCGATGGTAGCGCCTGCTTGAACATTGCCATACGAACCATTATCATCAAGGACGGTAAGGGTTATGCCCAAACCGGAGGCGGCATAGTCTCTGATTCCGAGGCCCAGGCTGAATGGCAGGAAACAATTACCAAGGCGAAAGCACTACTGGCAGGAATACAAGGTGTCACGCGTCGTGCATGATGCGTATCGCATAGGCTACACGCAATACACTACTCGTTGTACGCTAAAAAATGGAAAAAGTTTTTTTGAATGACAGATTGGTGGATGCCGACAAAGCCTGCATATCGGCTGCCGACAGCGGTTTTCTGTATGGAGCGGGACTCTTTGAGACGATGCGCAGCCATAATGGCGTTGTATTTTGCCTCAAGGATCATTTAGACCGATTGTTCTTCAGCGCCGAGCGATTGTCCATAAGCAACTCATACAAAAGAGAATATATCTGCGAGGCAATCGACCAGCTATTGCGGGAAAATGCACTTACAGACGCACGTTTGAGGCTCACACTCACCAGCGGTCCGTTGGCCGAATCCGGCGAGATTCGCAGGGCGACTCTGCTCATTACCGCCGCCAAGCTCCAACCCTACCCGAAGGAATACTACGACAAAGGAGTTATGGTCATACTGTGCCCTTACAGGCAGAACGTTGCTGAGCCGACGTATGGGTATAAAACGACAAGTTATTTCCCGCGCATGCTCGCACTGGAATCGGCTCGACAAAAAAGGGCAGCCGAGGCTTTGTGGTTCACAACGGACAACCGCCTGGCCGAGGGCTGTATAAGCAATGTGTTTCTTGTGAAGAAATCTGTTCTCTTTACGCCGTTTATCGCCACGCCGGTACTCGCAGGTGTTGCCAGAAAAACAGTATTCCAAATCGCTTCGGCCGAGTCTATCGAGTTTGTCGAAAAGAACCTTTCTATCGATGACGTACTACAGGCAGATGAGATTTTCCTGACAAATGTCATAATGGAGATTATGCCTGTAGTCGCAGTAGAGAAACACGCGGTCGGCGACGGCAAAGTTGGGCCGGTGGCTAAAAAAATGAAAAAGAGCTTCGATGAGGCTATTGAAAAACAGTGTCGGGAGAGCAAGTGAGAATAAAAGATATAGCTGCAACCATAGAGACAATTGCCCCGCTTCGTCTGGCGCAGGCGTGGGATAACGTAGGATTACTCATCGGTAGCCCGCAGGCCGATATAAGGAACATCTTGCTGACAATAGATGTTACCAAGGCAGTGATTGACGAAGCCAAAAGGCAGAAGGCCGAGCTGATAATAAGCTATCACCCGGTTATATGGGATGGTCTCAAGAAGATCACTACCGAGGGCCAAACCAGCACTATATTGGAATTGATTCGAGCCGGCATTGCTGTTTTCTCAATACATACGGCCCTTGATTCAGCGATAGGAGGAGTAAACGACGGCTTGGCTGAAATCATCGGCATCGAGAACCCAAAACCTATCGGCGATTACGTTGACTATCCTGCCGGCGGCAATTTCAAGCTTGTTGTCTTCGTTCCGGCGGAATCCGCCAGCCGGCTGGCCAACGCGGTTTTTGCCGCAGGCGCAGGGGCAATCGGCAATTACAGCCACTGTGGCTTCCAGGTGGAAGGAACAGGAACCTTTTTACCCTTGGCGGGTGCAAAACCTGCCATAGGCAGAAAAGGAAAACTGGAGACAGTGAAAGAATCAAGACTCGAGACCATCGTGCCTGCAGAAAAATTAGATAGCGTAATAGCGGCAATGAAGAAGGTGCATCCATACGAGATGCCGGCTTACGATGTCATCAGACTCTCGAACGAACAGCAGAAATTTGGGCTGGGCCGGATTGGAAAACTATCTCAGCCGCTTTCGATCAAGACAATCATCAGGCTGGTAAAAAAGGCCACAAGTGCAAAAGCCGTCGGCATCGTGGGTACAAAAGACCGGCTGGTGCGCACCGCCGCCGTCTGTGCCGGCTCATGCGGTGCGATCATCAATCAGGTTATCACCGCAAAGACAGACTTGTATCTAACGGGCGAGTTGAAACATCATCAGGCATTAGCCGCCCAGGAATTAGGGCTGACCTGTATTTGCTTGAGCCATACCGTGTCTGAACGGTTTATGTTACGCAAATTGGCAAAACAGTTGAAAAATCAGTTAAAACAGGTAAATATCAAGGTCAGCAAAAAAGACGCAGACCCCTTTGAATGGAAGGTGCTATGACGGAAGAACAGAAAGCGGTGGTGAACACCGAAGATCAGATAACCGAGATGGAGGAGCATGAGGAATCGTTGTCGGTAGAACAGGATGCGCTCCCCACAGGCGAGGATAGTTGTACGCCGACGGTCGAATCGGTCATAGAAGCGGTTCTATTTGCCAGCGATGAACCGTTAAACGAGGCGCGTCTCGCCGATATTGTCGAGGTTACCCCCAGGCAAGTCCGACAGCATATTGAAAATCTCAACTCAAGGTACCAGGCCAATAACCATGCCTTTCGAATAGAGCAAATTGCAGGCGGTTATCAGATGCTAACCCTCAGTTCTTATAACCTCTGGCTCAAGAGACTGCTCCGCGCCCGCAAGGATAGTAAGCTTGGCCCAGCGGCCTTAGAAACGCTTGCCATCATCGCCTATAAGCAGCCGGCCATAAGGGCCGACATCGAGGCTATAAGAGGAGTCGCGGTGGGTGAAATAGTTCGCAGCCTCATGGATAAAGGGTTGGTCAAAATAACAGGTCGAGCCGAAGTTTTAGGAAGGCCGATGCTCTACGGTACAACCAAAAAGTTCCTTGAGGTCTTCGGCCTGAATTCTCTCAAAGACCTCCCAAAAGCAGAAGAACTCAAAAAACCCGATTGAAATGCAAAAGTTCCGGAACTGCTATTACTGGTTCCACGGTAATTCTTCAGAAACCGGGCTGACGGCATAAGCCGGTCTTGGGTGCTGCGCATTGAAAACAAGCATATCTTCGAGCTTTTCGACCGTTACGAAACTTTCGTCGATTGTGCCGTCCGGTTTGGTTACTTTAGCGAGCGAAAGGCCAAAGTGCTTGGCGAGGAACTTGTATGCGCCAAGACGTTTGGATAGGCCGTAATCGTGGCCTTCATCGGGCAGATGGATATTTTCGATAAGGCCTTCGGTTCCATAGAGACGATAGATGTTGCGGATATAAGGATACTCGACTTCGGGAGTATTCTTTGACCAATCCTTGCCGCAGGAGATAAGTAGTTGTGGTCGCGGGGCAGCAAGAGCAGCTATTTCCACGTTGCTCGTCTCGTGGGTGTCGCTCTTGTGGATGGGCATACCGCTTTCGCAATTGCACCCGCCGAAGAAATGGGCCGAGACCATAACAACCGGAATCGAAACTGCGATTCGGTTGTCAACCGCGGTTAACATAAAAGATTGTGTGCCGCCGCCTGATGCGCCCGTAACAGCAATACGTTTTGGATCAACATCACTCAGTGAGGTAAGAAAATCCACACACCGGATGCTATTCCAGAGCTGTAACTTGAGAACTTTGGGTCGCTTATGGCTCCAGCCGGCGTTTTTCCAGTCTCCATAACCGACCATATCGTATGACAAGACGATCGCCCCCATTCTCGCCAAAGTCGCACAACGCTTTTGCATATCCGGGCGGAAACGTCCATAGTCGTTGGGGTCACTCCAATGCCCATGTGGACACAGCACAGCAGGAAACGGCCCCTTCCCTTCGGTGGGTCGATATAGACTGCCCGTAGCAAAAACGCCCGGCAGACTCTCAAAAGCGACGTTTTCAACCGAGTATCCATTGTAAGAACGCTTGCTATGTATGGTCGGATTGAGCGGACATTTTTTCGGCAAAGGCAATAGCTCAGCCCCGCGAAGAATTCCCTCACGGATTCGTCCGGCACGTTCTTTCCACTGGTCCAGATTCGAGTACGTCTGGGCAAATCCGGCAAGCTGCTGCTTAGCCTGCTCTTCCGTCAGATAATTTCCCTGACAGAGCTGAGTCTTTTTCTCTCCGGCCTGGTCGGCAGCAAGGCAAATCACAGCACCAAGATTGAGTATCATCATTACGAATGATAGGTGAATAAAGATGTTTTTTGTCATATTTTTCATTGTGCATCTCCAGACGAAAACGAATCGAAGTAACGCAAAAGAATCGAAAGGGCTGCCACTCTACCACTGCTGCAACGACTTTAGATCAATTCGCGGGGCGGCTTGGCCATCCTTCCACACAGGGGCCAGCAAAACCGCCACCTGAATTTTGCCGCTTGCCTGCGGCAGTCTCACCACAAGGCGTTTGACACCGGCGTTGGTTTTTTCAGGTTTTGCACGCTCGGCAGATTCCACTGTGAACGTAGCTCCTGCCGGGCTTAGTAAGTGTGCCGTCAGCGTCTTACCGCGTAGACCCAGTCTGACTGTTGCCGGTTCTTCAACTTTAATATCAGCATCAGTTGTCATGCCCCAGACGACCTCACAAGGCTTCTCAATTTCAAACTCATCCTGCACGAGAACCACGCGGCGGTCAGAAACAATGCCAACACCGCGAGTTGTCTTCTTCGAGAATTTCTCGTAAGCACTTGTCAGGTCGATGATGACGTATGGAGAATCGCTGTTGATCTGGACCTTCATAAACTTCGCTGTCGCCATGGGGTCCTGATCCTCGCCTCCGAGCAGCGGCACATTATGGCTGGCGGAGTTCAGACGGTAATAGGTCCAGCGTTTGCCGCCGCGTTTACTATCCCAGTAACCGGGCAAGTCGTAATTGTCGGAGCCGAGGTCGCGCGCCCAACGGGTGCCCAACGCGTCAAGCTCAAAGTTTCCAAGGTCCAGATGTCCATGGTTGACCTGGTTGTATCCCGCCTTTACACCGACAAACAACGCACTGGGGTCATCCCAGGCACTTCTAAAGACGGCGAGTTCCACCTCCCCTCGGAAATACCTGTCAAGCTCTTTTGGCGAAACCTTGTGCTCGTCAGCGGGCACATACCAAATGACGTGCTCAGGATCGGCAGGTCGATTCAAAAGCTCGGCGTGCTCGGACGCGGCATAAAGGGGATTATTGAATGTGCGTGCAAGCCAGAACATGCAAGGCAGAGGGCTTCGCGAGCTTCTTTCGCCGCTATCGGCGTAGTTTAGATAGAGCCTTGTCGGGCCGGTCGCATATATCAGGAAATCGCCCGCTTTTGACAAACCCTGGCGCTGCGATAGCCCAAAGTCGTTGCCCAGCGCCGTCTGCAGCGCCGCCAGGCCGTACGCTGTGTAGTGGGTGGCATAGCTCCAGTAGCCGGGGCCTTCCATCCACGCCCCGTCGGGGTCGTAACTCTTCAGCGCAAGCGGCAGCGATTCAAGTGCGGCCGGGATAATCTGCTGAGCATAAGACGGGTCGGATTCAGCTATCGCCAGTGCGCCAACGAGCAATCCACCATTGCAGACTTGATTCCAGTTGAATTCGCTTTTGGACCACCACCCTTGTCCTTTATAGACCCGCAGGCCCGGCTCAAGGCCGTGTTTGATTAGTCCCGCCTTGATCTTCTGCCTAGTGTCGGCATTCATGTATGAGTACAGCCAATCGTAGCCGATGCCCACCGCATGTGACATCTCGGCGGTGTCAAGAAAGTGCGAAGGATTCCAGTCGTTGAAATCGCAGACAGTCAGCAGATTATCAAGCGTTTTTTTGGCGTATTTCTCCTCTCCGGTCCACCTGTAAGCCAGACCAAGTGCATAAACGCGATTAAGGCATTCTCTGCTGACGTGAAGAAGTCGAGGACCGATCTTTTCATGTTTGAGGGTCGGGCTTTCGCAGTAATTGTCGGCCTGTTTCAGGACGTCTCCGACACACTTTTGTAGTATCTTATCCTTTGTGTGCAGCTCTTTGAGCTTGCGTAAGTCCTCATCCTTCAACATGAGCCGTGGGTGATTTTTATCAAGTGTTGAAAGTACGGTCGATCCGTCACTCGGCACCGCGTTCCGGGCGCCGGACAAGAATAGAACGCTCACAACCGCGACGACCTGGTATATATTTGTCATAGTTCAACGCCTCTAAAACCTATATGGGTGATGGAGCAAGTGCATCAGTACGTAACCACAAAAGAGCTTATGATTTTAAAAGCCAAAGGGCAAGGACTTTTTGCCTTTGACAGCCGGCAACCTCGCCCGTTACATTGATCCGTTGCCGCAGTCCGGTGCATATACCATCGCGGCTGATATGGCTGCTTTGAGGCTATCCTATGAAAATTGAGAAATACATCTATAAAACGAAGGGTGAGGCGTCTGCCGCAGCAGCGGCCCAATCGGCTCAGGCAATAAGAGAATCCACCCAAAAACATGGGCACGCCAATATCATCCTCGCCACGGGGACGAGCCAGATTGAGATGCTCGAGAACCTGGCGGATTTTACAAATGTAGAATGGTCGGCAGTGACGATGTTCCACCTGGACGAATACATTGGTCTAAAACAGACCCATCCGGCGAGTTTCAGAAAATACCTCAAGGAGCGTTTCGTTGACAAAGTGGCGCCCTTGAAGGGTGTGCATTTCATCAAAGGCGATGCAATAGACCCGGCTGCTGAGTGCCGCAGGCTCGCAGCTATTATCGCAAGGCACCCGATTGACTTGGCGTGTGTGGGCATCGGCGAGAACGGACATCTGGCTTTTAACGACCCGCCCGCGGACTTCGAGACCCAACAGCCTTTTATAGTGGTGGAGCTGGATGAGCGATGCAGAAATCAGCAATTCGGCGAGGGCTGGTTTGAGAGTCTGGAGCATGTGCCGAAAATCGCAATCTCAATGAGCATCCGCCAAATAATGAAAAGCCGGTGCATAGTTGTAACCGTGCCTGAGAAACGTAAAGCCGAGGCCGTCAGGAGCGCTCTTCAGGGTGGCATTACACCGATGTGCCCGGCTTCGATACTACAGACGCACGAAAACTGCAAAGTGTTCCTGGATGAAGACGCGGCCTCGCTGCTATCATAAAAAGCGTTAGAAAGTTTATCAATGAAAGTGCCGGGACTGATAGACCTGCAGGTCAACGGTTTCAAGGGTGTGGATTTTTCCGGTATGGACTTGACCGAGCCGGATCTTCTGCGGGCCTGCGAAGAGTTGTTTGAGGCCGGGACGACCGCGTTTCTGGCAACTCTTGTCACAAGCCCAACAGAAGTCTATAAACACAATCTGCCGCTGATAGCGAATGCAGCCGAAAGACCGCAGCTTCGCGGTCGATTGTTAGGTATACATCTGGAAGGGCCATTCATCTCACCACAGCAAGGCGCAAGAGGAGCGCACAACGCTGAATGGGTGCGAGAGCCGGATGTGGATTATCTTGAAAAGCTGATAGATGGGGCCGACGGCAGAATAAGAATGATAACCGTTGCGGCTGAATTGCCGGGCGCAGAGGAACTAACTAAATACGCGGTAAGCAAGGGCATAACCGTGTCGCTGGGACATCAGATGGCGGGCGAGTCAGACCTCGCAAGGCTAACTGCCGCTGGAGCGGTCGCGCTTACGCACCTGGGTAACGGCGTGCCAGCGATGCTGCCGAGACACCACAACCCTATATGGGCGGGCTTAGCCAACGACAAGCTCTACGCAACAATAATCACCGATGGGCACCATTTGCCGGCCTCTGTTCTGAAGACTATTATCCGAGCCAAAAAACCTCAGCGGTGCATAGTCGTCAGCGACGCCTCGCCTGTGGCGGGACTTGGGCCCGGTCGGTATGAAGCAATGGGGCACAGCGTTGTGCTTGAAGAAAGCGGCCGGTTATTTGACCCCGAGACCGGATACCTCGTTGGCTCAGCCGCAACAATCCTTCAGTGTATGAACTACCTGGCGTCTCTTGGACTGGTAAATCCTACGGAGCTTATCACCATGGCTTATGGCAATCCGCTTAAACTAATCGGCCTGGCACCGAAAGACGTGGCCAATGGGCGTGACATATTCTTCGATGAGAAACTGTCCCTTTTCCGTTTTGGAGAATAAAAGAAACCTCTGCGAAATTGGATCATAGAATAGAGAGGACGAGAATATGAATAACAACAGAAAATATGCTTTACAGACGGTCCTAACTGTAACTTGCATTGTAACGTGCATCTCTATCATGCCGCAGGCGGCAGGTGCTGCCGGAGATAAAGGTAGCCAAAAAGGCACGTGGTCACGCCTGAAGCTATGGTATCAACAGCCGGCACGGGAATGGACCGAAGCACTGCCGGTCGGGAACGGGCGTCTCGGTGCAATGGTCTTTGGGGGCATTAAGAACGAAAGACTGCAACTGAATGAGAAGAGCTTATGGTCGGGCAGCCCCGATGATTCCGACAATCCCGAGGCATTGGCGGCGCTACACGAGGTTCGTAAGCTGATATTCGAAGGCAAGTACACCCAGGCGGACGCACTGGCGGTTAAAAAGCTTGTTTGCAAAGGTGCTGGCTCCAACCGCGCCTCCAGCGGCAAACTGCCATACGGCAGCTACCAGACGCTGGGTGATTTGAGGCTCAAATTCGACGGCCCAAATGAAGCAAACGACTACCGTCGTGAGCTGGACCTTGATACGGCTGTAACAAGAGTAAGTTATCGCCAGGGTAACGCCACTTTCACAAGGGAAGTCTTTTCCAGTGCGGTTGATCAGGTCCTGGTTCTGCGGGTCGCCTGTGATAAGCCGGGCCGAATCAGCTTTACCGCTGATCTTACCCGCCCGGAGCGATTTACCACTAATGCCGAAACCGCCGATTGTCTGACAATGATGGGGCAGATGAACGACGGCAAAAACGGAACCACAGGGCTACGCTACGTTGCCCGCCTGCGTGCGATTGCCGATGGTGGCAATATAAGCACCACCGGTAGTGTACTTCGCATTGAGGAGGCGGATTCGGCAACGCTGATTCTGGCCGCCGGCACCGACTACAAACTTCAACCCCCTGACTATCGCGGCAGCCTCCCTGATAAGACCACCGCCGAGCAACTTGCAGAGGCAGCAGCTAAATCATACTCCGATCTGAGAGATAGGCACGTGGCGGATTATCAGAAACTTTTTAGGCGCGTTAGTTTGGAGCTTAGCTATGACACAGACTCGGGAACAAACCTTTCCGCAGGAAATATGCCGACCAATAATCGCCTCGATGCGCTGCGCAATGGAGCAACAGACCCTGAATTGACTGTGCTGTATTTCCAATTTGGGCGGTACTTACTCATCTGCAGTTCGAGGCCGGGCACTCTACCGGCCAATTTGCAGGGTATATGGGCGGATGGTGTACAAGTGCCGTGGAATTGTGACTACCATTCGAATATCAATGTGCAGATGAACTATTGGCCGGCCGAGGTCTGCAATCTGGCCGAGTGCCATCTACCCCTTTTTGACCTCATTGACTCACTTCGCCCTAACGGCCGCAAAACGGCGAAGGTACACTACGGCGCCAAGGGCTGGACGGTGCACACAATCACCAATGTCTTCGGCTTTACCTCGCCCGGCGAGCATCCAGGCTGGGGACTATTCCCAGCAGCGGGCGCCTGGCTATGCCAGCATCTCTGGGAGCACTACGCCTTTGGCGGCGACAGGAAATTCCTTGAGTGGGCCTGGCCAATTATGCGGGAATCAGCAGAGTTCTATCTCGATTTTCTTGTTGAGGATCCAAAGACCGGAAAGCTCGTGAGCGGGCCGGTAAATTCCCCTGAGAATAGCTTTATCACTCCTGACGGCCGGCGAGCTTCGTTGTGCATGGGCCCGGCGATGGATCAGGAGATTATCTGGGATTTGTTCACTAACATCCTCGACTCCGCCAAGGTGCTGGGCATCGAGGACGAATTCGTCAAACGCGTGCGGGATGCCCGTGAGCGATTACTTGGGCCGCAAATAGGCTCGGACGGCCGACTACTCGAATGGTCGCAGGAATTCAAAGAAGCGGAGCCGGGACATCGCCACATGTCGCATCTATTTGCACTTCACCCCGGCAGACAAATCACCGTTACCGGCACTCCGGAGCTGGCCGCCGCTATCCGCAAATCATTGGAGTATCGTCTCTCGCAGGGCGGCGGGCATACGGGCTGGAGCCGGGCATGGATAATCAACTTTTGGGCACGTTTGCAGGATGGCGAAAAGGCTCACGAGAATTTACTCGCTTTGCTGAATAAGTCAACGTTGCCCAACCTGTTCGACACTCACCCACCCTTCCAGATAGACGGCAACTTCGGCGGCACTGCCGGCATCGCAGAAATGCTCCTGCAAAGCCATGTCTATTCGACAGGCTCGGGGCAGACCGGCGAAATTCATTTGCTGCCGGCACTACCCAAAGCCTGGCAGACGGGTCAGGTCAAGGGTTTGCGTGCGCGGTTTGGCTACGAAATAAGCATCGCGTGGCAGCAAGGAAAACTAACTCAAGCCGACATCAAAGCGACACATACCGGCGTTTGTGCTATACGCTACCAGAATAAAGTGGCGAAGATTGAAACAGAATCCGGCAAAACCTATAGCCTTGATGGGTCTCTATCGCTAATGTGAGCTGCTAATCCCAGGCGCCCATGCCGCCGGTAATCCTGCATTATGAGGCCACCGCTCTATCGACAGTTCTTTCTCAGGCTCAACCGGGTAGATTGAGTCATTTCATTACCGATTTACTTGGTTTACCTCCTCAAATCCATTCACAACAAACACCAACAAGCGAATTTCTAAAGAAAAGAGTGCCGAAAGACCGATAAAAAATTGGATTTTCACAGTATTAGACTGATTAGGCACAATTGAAAGGAGCACACGATGAAAAGGATTTCGGTATCGATGATAGTGCTGTTCTTAACTACAGCCAGCGTGGTCAATGGACACTACTACTACTCTTCGTCTTATAATAGCGTTCACTATAGCCCTTACGCCTTTGATTACAACCATTCCGGGTTAGTCTATGGTGGTATCAAATATTCACCGTACGCCTTTAGTTATAACAGCTCAGGTTTAATCTACGGGGATGTTTCTTACACTCCATACGCGTTCAGCTACGGGCATTCCGGCCTGATCGATGGCTATTTTGGCTACTACCCTTACCCGCGTTATTCCACATATACCGCGTATTATCCAGTCTGTGCCGGAGGCACCGCGCCGGTCCGGTCCGGCACTTCGCGCATGCCTTCCAATTACTGCATCACAAATGGTGGAAATTTTGAGATACAAGTGGTCATCCTCCCGCAGGAAAAAGCACAACAACGTCAGGAATCCGGGAAAGCACTGCAGGAGCCGAGAAAACAAGACGGCGGCGAAATAATCCGCGCTTACCTTCTCAGTAAAAACATAAATGACTTTCGGACCGATCATACTCTTAGAATCAACAGCAGGACCCTTAGTGTTGATTTCGTGCTCCGGGAAAAGAATCTAATCATAAAATACTGGAATGCAGATGCGATACAAGCCCTGGAAAGCGAGCCGGAATACAAAAAGAAATACTACGAAAACTACAAGAAAGACTGGGATCAGGTCTGGGTGAAATACCTGCTAAATGGCGACAAAGTCTATCAGGTAAACGGCTCAGACAAGGATGAAATAATTAAAACGCTGGAACAGTGTGCTGTGCTGAACGCCGGATAAATAGAAAATCAAAGATTAAAATTCAAAAATCAAAATTGCGGAATCCCGACAAGTCGGGATGACTTCCTTACTTTTACTTTTTGCATTTTAATCTTTGATTTTCTACCAGTATTAGGGTTTGCCCGGGCTGGGGGTAGCCGCGTGCCAGCTTTGTGACTGATTCCATGTATCAGGCGGCGCAAGCGGGTTATTAATCACTAACGAGTCGCCCCCACCGTTGGTGGTTGGATACCACTTTTCATCATACGTGAAACGCAATATAGCCGCCTCCAGCGGCAAGGGCAGATTCAGAACAATCTTTTCTCCGGTATTGTTCAATCCGCCGGAATACTCGCCCGCTACATTGATAGTCGTGCCATACTTTGAACGAAAAGCGGCCAAATTGCCGGCAACTACGACATACTGGCCGGGCGGAAGTGCCATCTGCGGAAAAACAAACACAACACCTCCGGTGAATCGCACGCCGGTCAAGTCCAGCGTCACATCGCTGATATTTTGCAGCTCTATGTAATCCAAATTGCCCCCGCCGATGGCATTATACATCAATTCTGTAATCCGCAGGCCATCCAGCAGATTAAATTCATTCTCAAAAAAGGGTACACCCTCCACTTTCACAAAAACCGCATCCAACGCCGCGTTAAGAAGTAAATCCGAGCTTGTCGCTGAGTTGTTCATTCCGTGAATGGCCAGGATGTTTGCTCCTGCCGTCAAATTACCGATATACTCGGAAATATCAATATACTCATCAAAATCCGTAACACTGGCTTCAATACCGCTATCGGCCTTTGAGTTCCACGAAGGTGTGCCTGTAAAATTGCCCCTGGTGACCTCCGTGCCGTTTAGGTAAGCAACAAAGCCGTCATCATATCGCACCTTCAGTGTCAGGCCCTTGATGTCCGCAAGTGAGTTCGCATCGACCGTAAACGGAATACGAATGTAACAGGTAGTGTTCTTGCCTGATCCATACATCTGGGTCTGCAGATCGAGCGTTATCAACGACTGATAGCCGGTGCTCGTTTCATAGCCAACCCCGCCCGGACCGCCTGTGCCCAACAGCCACCCCGTATCATTGAATGGCCTGGAGCCCTTCCAATCATCGCTGATAGAGCCGGTCGGAACAAGGACTCGCTTATTCGCTCCCTCATTCATAAGCGTAATAGTCGTAGTAGTAATCTTCTGCCCTGATGGATTAACAACCCCGGGAGTGGGTAGCGACAGAAAACCGAGACTATCCGCACCATCCGGCACCCGACCTTCGGAGATATCCGTGGACTGCGGACCATATAGAATTTTGTCTATCTCCTTTAACTGACTATCAAATAACCCTATCATCCCTACATCTGGTGACAAACGGAAACTAACGTGTCCGGGGTCATTGGAATTATCCGCCCAGAATACTGCGTAACCGTTACTCGCTATGAAGCTCAACGGTCTTATCTTATGCTTACCGGGCTGCGTTACAGGATTATCCGTCAGGTACATACCTCCCAAGTCCACAGGATTTGAGTGCGGGTTATATAGCTCAATGAAATCGTCTTCAAACATCACTTGGCCGTCGGTGAGCCACTCGTTAATCTTTAGTGTGCCGGGATTGCCTATAGGCTGAGATATATTCTCTCCACCAAAGGTCGGCTTTGTAAGATGCCAGTTGCCTTCGTACCCGACTCGACCGATAGACAAATCCGGCAGTTGCTGCCCGAACACGACTGAATCAATAAGCGTGCCGTTTTTATCATACAAATAGACGTTGTCACCCTCATCAGCGAGGGCAAAACCCAGGTGTACGCCCGATGTCGCGGTGTTGGCATCGGCAAACAGGACCAGATACTGGCTGGGGGCAATCGTGGTCCCAGCAGGGAAGACAAATTTCATCGGATCGTTGGGGTCATCCGTCATCCTCATGCCGGACAAATTCAGCGAAGCCGGGCCATCGTAATACAACTCTACCAAGTCGGGGAACGTCCCTTCATGCTCAAGCACGGATTCGTTGGCAGCCAGAACCTCGTTAATGACCAGGCGTTGGTATGATGTATCTACCGTCCAGGTGGCGGTGGTGGGCTGGTTTTCATCCTGCCAGACGCCAATGGAGTTCTTCTTGATGGCAGAGACGGTATAAACCCCATTGGTCAGACCCGCCAGTTGGATCGGCTGAGGTTTGCGGACCCAGACATCCAGATGGTCCGGGTGGAGCAGATTCACGGCTTCGGCGATAGTATATGAGAAGGTGTTGCGTGTAGCAGCGAAGATGGTGAAATGGCCGTTGTATGCGGCGCGGTCGGCGCCGAGGATTTCGACAACGTCGCCGTCAACGAAACCGTGGTTGGCGACCGTCGCCGTGGCGGTGACGCCATTATGGGTAAGGGCCGTGACAGGCATCATACGGGCCAGTTCATCGCTCCAGGCGTTGTCAAAACCCGCACCGACGATGCGATACTTGTAGCCATAAATATCGGTTCCGGCGACTATAAGCGTGGCATCGGTTTTCCATGTAGGTGAGGCTGGGACGCCGCCGATGGAAGCGGTAGTCGGTACGTATGGGCCCATATCTACGCCGTTGAACCCGGCGCCTCGGGCGGGCGATTCGGGCCTCAACTGCACGTTAGGAATCATACCTTCGAGGAGGTAGGCGCCCTCGGCGAAACCCGGGAAGCCGGTGCCGAAGCGGGGCAGATTCATATCAACGTAAAGTTCGCGGTCCGCATCCACCAGGAGCGGATCGGCAACTATATTGCCCGTGCCCAAGCTCAGGAACTGACTCTCGACAATTGAGTTATTGACAATCAGTTGAGTATTTTGGCGATTAACTAAGGTGCCGTTGTCGGTGGTGGTGCCGTCAACCTCCGGGCCGTTGTTCCAGAAGATGCAGCTTTCGACATAGCAGGCCCGGCCAGGCTGGTTGCTGTTGCTTCCTACGAATTCATTGAGAAGGATGGCACCGGCGTTTTGGATAAACACATTGTTGTAAATCTGTGAGTAAGCACCGGTCTTGCTGAGGACGCCGTAGTCGTTGTGATAGAAGATGTTCCGCACGACGGTGAGGTGCTGTGATTCAAGGTTGTTGGCGCTGGCACTGCCGCCGCCGGTGCCGGTGGTAACGGCCGCCGAAGCGCTACGCGCGGAATTGCCGACGTTGGCGTGCATGAACAGGTTGCCTTCGATGTGGGTATCGGTCTCGTTGTCATCGATAATATCATCGCCGCCGCCGGTGAAGACGTTGTTGATAATCTGAGCCACCGGACCACCTTTGACGCTGACGGAGTTAAGGTGGAAGATATCGTTGTCTCCGTGGCAGTGGCCGAAGAGGTTACCTTCGATGATAAACCAGCCGTCCGCGGGCATACGTTCGGCCATGCACACATAATGGCTGCCGAGGTCGGCAAAGACGCTGTTGCGAATAATAATCTGAGGATCCCAGATACTGAAGTATTGCGTATTGGAGCCGCTGAATGTTGCGTGATCAATCGTCAGCCGAGCCGTGGGACCGACAACGCTGCCGCTATTGTTGCCGGTGGTGATCCAGTGTGAACGAGAACCGCCGAACTCCAGGTCCGCGTATGCAATGGTGTTGTCCTGCTTGGTGTCGGGTAACTGCAAACCGGCCCATTGCGTAGTAGTCCCTGGGACGCGGGTAAAGCGAATACGCTGATATTCCATACCCTGTGCCAGGAATCGGCCATAGACGATGAAACCGACGCCGCTATCCAGAAAGACCGTGGTGCCGGGCTCAATGGTCAGTGTCAGGCCGGCAGGTATGGTAATGTTGCCGGTGACGTGATAGGGGCCGGCAGCAGCGGTCCAGACCTCGTCGGCACCGAGAGTTCCGCCGGCTTTGGTGGTCATGGAGCTGGTATCGTACCAGATATCAATGTAGCCTTGTTCGAGCTGGCTGCCGGTGCCGTTAGGACCATTAAACGTTTGTACGATGACACGATTGATACCAGGATTCAGTGCTGAACCGTTAATCGACCACTTGCCGTCTAACGGCGTCCAGCTTGCTAACCGGCCATTCACCAGCACCGAGCGTGTTTTGGCGGCATTAGCCGTCCCAGATACCGTGAATGTTGGGCTTGCGGTGTGTGGGTATCCGCTGACCATCGTTAGACTGCTGCTGATGGTGAGCTTCTGCGGGATCTGAGCTAAGACCGCTGCGCTTCGTTGCCTAACGAACTGCTTCATTGCGTTGATACGATCCTGCGGTGTGAATCCGCCCAGCACCTGATCGAATAACGGATCGAGCGTTTCCGGATTGAAAAACTCATTAATGTTGTCCAGAAACGCCTGGTAGTAGAGAGGGATGACATCCGGATGACTGAAGAAGCGTTTCAGTCCATCGACGCCGTTGTAGCTCGCCACCCCGTTGACAATCGAGAAAATGCTTTGATTGATATTGCCGTGGGCGTTTCCCTGGTCCAGTATCGTGTCCAAATCGTGTGGAATCAGCACAAAGCGCGGATTCTCAACGCCGCAGTACAGAAAATAATCGTCCCCAATGCCCATGTCCAATCCCGTCTCATAGTTCACTAAGAGCGAGTCGAGCGCGATATAGTGCAGCCACTGCGGAACGTTGATAACCTTGCTGACATCCTGGAAGTACGTGGCGTTGGGTGCATTATTCAGCACGTCCAGCATGTGAATGAGGTCGGACCAGTCTTCCTGTGCTTCGTGGTTCGCCTTTAAGTAACTGTTGCGGTACGTGTTTGGATTGGCGCCCTGGTAGAGCAGCTGGGCCTCCCCAGCATCACGGAAGCACGTGTAGAGGTTGCCGTTGGGATCGTCCGGGAAGTGGTTCTTGGCAAAGTCGTCGTTGAATGCCTCGAGCCGCACGTAAACACCAAACATGGGACTGCCGGAAGAGGCCAGGTTAGTGCCATTGATGCGCAACTGCGCGGGCGTTGTGTCCGCGGCAGCGGTGCCCGCCAAATGAAAGAGGATGCTGCCGATGATTTGCGCGTGTGTGTAGCGACAGTTGAAGCTGATGGCGACTACACCTTTCCAGGGTCTGTCGTGCGGGAAATGGACATGTTGGTTGTTTGGTGGTCCGGAACGTGTGCCGTGGCCGCGGTTGCGGATCCCTACGACGTAGTGGAGTTCCATGCTTGTCCCGTCGATGCTGATGAACGTGCCGTTCATCATTGCGTCGCTATCCTCTTCCCCATTGCTGTGACTACCGATTAAGGCCAGCTCTGCACGCTCCTGTTCGGTCATAATAAAATAGTAAACCGGCTGGCTGCCCGGAACCCAAGGTGCCTGTGGATCAAATGAAGCATTCACTTGATAAAGTGCGTTGGTCACCTGCTGTGGTACACCATCCACAGAACTCGGAGCCGGCCAAGTTCGCGTCTTGCCATTGTTGTCTGTTGCCAGAATGAAAAATTCTACAATTGTGTTATGCGGCAACGCCGGTATCTGTCCGGCATATACCCCATCACCGGCCTGGCCATCACCGTGAGCACCATCGTCAAGCATCGGTAACGTGGTAAAGGTCGATTGGCCGTCGAGACGGTAATGCAGCGTGACAGAGACGCCGGTTGTCTGCTCATCGATGACATGGGCCGTTACTGTTACCTGGTCATTGGCACGGGGAATAATTGGAGTATGTTTCACATCCAGAATCAATGGTGCGATGTCACTTGCTGCAACTGAATTTGCCCTGCCCGGTGTGCCGCCGTTGACCAGGCTCGCAGCCCAGTTCTGGCCGTATTCGTTGGGAAGAGCTATGTTGACCAGCTCAAGAGACCTGCCGCCTCCGTCGATCTGGTCAGACCAAATCCACCCACGGTGACTATGATCAAGCGGCCCACGCTCGCGGCCCGACCATTCCCCTTCGTCGGCGTACTTGACAGAGTCAATCACGACCCTGGCGTCATCAATAAGCTCAATCCTCTCACCTGAGTTGCTCAGCCATCCGGTCCAACCGCCTACCTTGTTGCTCACGCCCGGATACTTAAGCGAAAACGCATTGACGTCGGCGGCAACTACAAGGTACTGGCCGACATCCAGCACTACCTGCGGGAAAGCAAAGTCCACACCATCGCTGAGTCTCCATCCTGAGAGGTTTACAGGGTCGCTGCCGGCATTGTACAGCTCGATGTATTCCTCGCCGAGGTTTTCGGCACCGGGAACGGGGTGATATGGATGATACATAATCTCGGTAATGATAACTTTGGTGGGTCCGTTCTGGTTGGGCCTTCCCGGGGTGGCGGTACCCAGGACCTGCCAGTTGGCACTTCCATTCGGGAACCGCCCGTATGATTTGTCTGGGGTTTGTGGGCCGAACGTTAGACTATCAACCACTGTGCCGTCCGGCTCATACAGGCCGATTTCCTCGCCGCCGACACTGAGCTTGAAGCTCGCATGAAGCAGACCTTCTGCAGCTTCATCGTCGGCCCAAATCAGCAGATACCCGTGAGATGCAATGGTGGTCGCCGCCGGGTCGGTGGATGGCACACGCCATTTCCTGGGCGTATCAAGGTCATCCGTCAAATACATCCCGCCCATGTCAATTGCATCATCGCCGTAGTTGTAAATCTCGAACCAGTCGTCATAGTCGCCAAACGAGTCCAGGATGGTGCTATTGTTCTGAGCCATGAGCTCGTTTATCACCAATGTGTATTGTTGAAAGGAGCTTAGCCAATCCTGTGCTAACATGGCAAAGTCAACCGTGTTTACTCCGTTGGCGTGGTCGATATCGCCGGGGCTTCCCGTCGAGCCAAGCCAATGCTCGGCAAGTATCTCCAGGTCGGCTAAGTTTACTTTGCAATCTCCGTTCAGGTCTCCCTGCGGGCAAGGCCGAGCAAATGCCGTAAGGCATCCCCAAGCGGAAACAAAACCTGCCAGCAGCAGACATAAAACCACACTAACTCTGGCAGCTTTTTCAAAAAAGCGCATCTACCACCTTTATCCTTTCTCACCGGGTAGGAGACTATCGGATAATAACGACTGGGGGCTTGACTTATCTAATAGCCCATTAAGTCGCCCCCCGTTAATTGCGCACACTATGTGTATTTTAACAAAAACAAAGCATTCGAGTCAATACTTTTGTTATTGGACCAACGAACACTGGAGAAATAGTGAGTCAGGCGATGATTTAGAGCGCACCAGAGGGCTGGCTTTTTGCATACGCCACCGCCATTCAGAAGTGTCTGGCAGAGGTGTGCACACCATCACTGCACATACTTCACCTTACACAATACGGATGCGCTCAGGCGAAGTTCAGGTATCCGGCTGAAAACAAGCGTAATTTGGCAGCCGCCTAAGGACAATCTGTCCTTTGCCCGCCGTAATCCGCTAAGGGACACCTTACGGTGGGCGTCCCCAAGTGGAGTAAGGCATCCCATAGCGGAGATTGAGACAGTCGCTCAGTCCCCAATTAAGTAAGGTTCCTCCGGCAGCTCTCGAATCCAGATATTACGGTAAGCGATAGGATTACCGTGGTCCTGAAGGCTAATCGGTTCTTTGTCGCGATGTGGGCCGTATTTGGCCTTTACCTTATGAGCAGTCGCTCCCTCTATCTCAAGGTTGTTGTGCACGACAACGCCATTTTGGATTTCAGTTATTCGAGCCTTGCGGACGCAGTTGCCCTTATCATCGAATATCGGTCTCAGGAAGCTGACGTCGTAGCTCTGCCACTGGCCCGGACCGCGGCACACATTGACAATCGGCGGATGCTGACCATAAATCGCCCCTGCCTGACCGTCTGCGTATGTTACGTTCCCGTATGAGTCAAGCACCTGCAGCTCGTATCTATTCATCAGGAAAATCCCGCTGTTGCCGCGGCCCTGGCTCGTACCTGATACCACTGCGGGCGTCCGCCATTCGATATGCAACTGGCAGTTGCCGAATTCCCTCTTAGTATGAATACCGCCGGTCTTGTTGACCTCCATGTAACCGTTCTCAACCTTCCATTTGCTCGGGCTGTTGTCTTTGTCGCAAACCCACTCCCGAAGGGGGGCGGGCTCGGAAGTATTCTTGCCGTCAAATAGTACGATTGCATCCGATGGCGGCTTGCCCGGCTCATCGGCTGGAGTAATAACCGATGGGCGGGGACGATTCTCATCATGCACCGCGTATGTTTTCAGCTCCTTCTGTGCATAAACAGCGACAACCATAACCAGCACCCCCAAAATCGAATACACGATAGCTTTTCTTGCAGTGCTTATTTTTTTCATGCCTATCTCCTCAAACAACTTTCGTAATAGAATCATAAGATCCGCCCCCCCTGCCTAATACCCAGCAACACACCGGGTTCGGCGGCGCCTATAATACTACAATGCGCCTGCCAAGTACAATCGCTTGTGCAAAAACTGCACCTCCACAATCCCGCTCATAATGGGGTAGCGAGGATCGAGTGCTGCAACCTTACCCTATGATCTCTTCTATCGCCCGACCAACAACGTAGTCAGGCAGCTTTTGCAGTGTCGGCGAATCCTCGTAAGCGGAAATAATGCTCCTATCGGGAAATGCACCGAGCTTTTCTATCAGTTCGCCGGCAAGAAGTCGCAGGTTCTCATCGGTAACGCCCACCAATGCTTTTTCCATCGCTGCCCGCACCAAAGCCTCGTACTCCACCCGGCTGTCGTACCAATTAAGCTGAAGCTCCAGCTTAAATACCTCGCGCGAGCCGACATTATCAAACGTGTACTGTACGCCGGTCGGATTATACATCTCCATTCGCTCGTCCACAAACGCCAGACACGTATCCCTATATGCTGCGTATCTATCCTCGTTAAGTCTGGGGAAATCCCGCTCAGCAATCTCTTGCGACAGAATCTTTTCTATCCTCGCGGTCAGGCGGTCCCTGTTTGCCTCAAGCCGTTCATACAGCAGCTCGTAGTATGCTCTGAGAAGTAAGCTGCTCTCATCCATCCGATACCGCCCCAAAAGTTCACTCAAAAAGAAGGAGGGGCTTACCCCCTTTCATTCTTTTCATTATTATACATTCTTGTTTATAGTGCGCCCCTTCTCGACCTTTCGTTGGGACATCCGTTGCCCTTTCATTGAGACATTCGTAGTTTGCCTGATTCTGGTAAAGGTCATAATAACAAATAGTTATGACAAGCCCGCGTGTGGTCTTCCGCGGGACACTCATGTTACTTCCGCAGAGACTTTCATGGCGCCCTTCGTGTACCATTCCGGCTGGGCCTACCGATTATTTGCGATGTGTTACCTTTTGCCTGAAGGTTTCCATGTAAAGATAGAAAACCGGCGTAACGTACAGCGTGAGAGTCTGAGAAAACAGCAAGCCGCCGACCACTGCAAGGCCCAGGGGTTGACGGGATTCCGCACCCGCGCCGAGACCCAACGCGATGGGCAGGCTACCCATCAACGCCGCCATTGTGGTCATCATAATGGGTCGGAACCGTATTAGACTTGCCTCCAAAATGGCATCGTGTGGGTTTTTACCCTCGGTCCTTTGCGCCTCGATAGCGAAATCAACCATCATAATACCGTTTTTCTTGACCAGACCAACGAGCATTACTATGCCGACAAATGCGTATATCGAAAGCTCAACCCGAAAAATCATCAGTGTCAGCAACGCGCCGAAACCCGCAAACGGAAGCGCCGAGAGAATAGTGATCGGATGGATGAAACTCTCATACAGGATTCCAAGCACCAGATAGATGACCAGAATCGCCAGAACCAACAGCCAGCCAAGCCCTTTCAGAGAAGACTGAAATGCCTGGGCGGTTCCCTGATAGGTGGTGGAGACGGTGGCAGGAAGGACAGTCTGGGCCAATTTATTTACGGCGTTAACGGCTTGGCCCAGTGAAGTATCCGGTGCGAGATTGAATGATATCGTGACGGACGGCAATTGGCCCTGATGGTTTATTGTCAGCGGGCCTACGCCCGTGGTGAGATTTGCCACCGCACTTAGGGGAACAAGCCGGCCGGTATTCGCGCGAACGTAAAGCATACTCAGCGCGGACGGGTCCAGCTGATACTTATCCTCCAGCTCCATAATGACATAGTACTGGTTATTTGGCGCAAGAATCATCGACACCTGACGAGAGCCGTATGCGTTGTAGAGAGCGGTTTCAATTTGAGTGGCGTTTATGCCGGTCGCCGAGGCCTTATCCCGCATGATCTGAACGTTCACCTGCGGATTTTTCATTCGTAAGTCGCTTGTAACATCCTGAAAGCCGGGTAAATCGCGAATTTTATCCTCCATAATAACTGAATATTTATAAAGCTCTGCCGTATCGGGGCTTTGCATGGTGTACTGATAGAGGCCCCTGGAGAGCCTGCCGCCGATGGAAATTGTGGGTGGGTTCTGCAAAAATACTCGGATGCCGGGAATGCTATTCAGGCTGGGCCTCCACTGCTGGATCAGCTCGTCCACGGAGCTCCTACGCTGCGAATTTGGTTTTAGGCGGATCATCAAATTGCCGCTGTTGCCCGAGCCGCCTCGACCTCCGGCGCTCGACATAAATGAGGCGATTTCCGGCTTTGTCCGCAGCATGGAGGCAACCGCCTGCTGATATTCAAACATGGATTTGTATGACGTACCTTCGGCGGCCTCTGTAGAACCCATTATTTGCGAACGGTCCTCGCTCGGTATAAATCCCTTGGAAACTGCAATGAACAAAACGACCGTGCCCGCAAGAGTAGCCGCCGAGAAGACCATCGTACCGAACTTATGTGTGAGTACCCATCGCAGCGTCCGCTCGTAGAATCGCAGTATCGCCTGGTAAATCCTCTCTGAGAATGCGTATGCCCTTCCGTGACGAATAGTCTCAGGGTTTCGCAGGAATCGGCTGGAAAGCATGGGCGTCAGTGTCAAAGCGATGAATCCCGACACAAGCACCGCCACGCCGATTGTTACGGCGAACTCGCGAAACAGCCTGCCTACCAGACCTCCCATGAATAGAACCGGAATGAACACCGCGGCCAGAGACAGTGTCATACTTACTATCGTAAAACCTATCTCTTTGGCGCCCTCGATTGCAGCCTTGTACGGAGCCTTGCCCATCTCCATGTGTCGCACGATGTTCTCAAGCATTACGATGGCGTCGTCCACAACGAACCCGACAGAAAGCGTCAGCGCCATCAGAGACAGGTTGTCGAGACTGTACCGACACAGGTACATCACTGCAAAGGTCCCGACAATCGCCATAGGAAGTGCGAGACTTGGTATCAATGTGGCGGATGTATTGCGAAGGAACACGAATATAACCAGCACAACCAGGAAAAGAGTAATCAGCAGGGTGAATTCAACGTCCCTGACCGACTCTTTTATGGAAAGCGAGCGGTCATACAGAGTGTGCACTGCGACTGAGGCCGGCAGTCGTCCGCGGAAGCTGGGCAGGAGCTTCTTAACCGCATCGGCAACCGCGACCGTATTCGTGCCGGGCTGACGCTGGACGGCGAGCACTATTGACCTTTCCTGAGTGTTGCCGTCGAAATACCACGCAGCGACTTTGTCGTTTTCGACGCTGTCTATAACTCGGGCAATATCATCAAGCCGCACAGGCGAACCGTCGCGATATGCCACAATCAAAGGTCGATATGCCTCGGCGGTGTTGAGCTGCCCCGAAGCCAGGACTGTAAATGCACGATGTGAGCCATACAGGATGCCGGTGGGCAGATTCACGTTGCCGCCGTCAATTGCATCGGCGACCTCATCAATTCCAACCCCTCTGGCGGATATGGCCATGGGGTCGAGCTTGACCCTGACGGCATATTTCTGTGAGCCATAGACCTGCACCTGAGCGACACCGCTAACCGTAGAAATCCTCTGTGCCATGAGCGTCTCGGCATATTCATTCAGGACATACAGCGGCAAGGTCGCACCGGTAAGCGCAATGAAAAGAATCGGCTGATCGGCGGGGTTGACTTTGAAGTATGTTGGCGGATTGGGCATGTCGCGCGGCAACTGACGCATGGTGCGCGTGATAGCCGCCTGCACATCCTGGGCGGCCCCGTCAATATCCCTGTTTAAATCGAACTGAAGGGTAATTTGAGTACTGCCGAGAGCGCTCGATGATGTCATTGAATCAATTCCGGCGATGGTCGAAAACTGGCGCTCCAAAGGTGTCGCCACCGCCGCCGCCATTGTCTCAGGGCTGGCGCCAGGCAATGAGGCAGAAACCTGAATAGTGGGAAAATCTACGTTCGGCAAATCGCTCATTGGAAGTTGTTGAAATGCCGCTATACCGAATATCAGGATGCCCATCATGACAAGGGTTGTCATAACCGGCCGGTTGATAAAAAGAGTCGTAAAATTCATCGATGTGTTACCTCACCTCGCTCCGTCGCCATGATTTTGGAGCGTCGGCGACTGCGGCAAATCTTTTATTTGTACTCTCGCGCCGGGAACAAGCCTGAGTTGACCGTCGGTAACAACCAATTCGCCGGCTTTGACTCCTTCAACAACCGCCTCTGTGTCCATAGCTCTTTTCACGGTAACGGGTCGAGCTTCGACTGTCTGGTCTGATTTGACCACATAGACGAATTGATTATTCTGGCCCGTTTGGATAGACTGCGACGGCACTACAATCGAATTTGGCTCGTATGCTATCGTCAGAACCACATCAACATACTGTCCGGGCCAGAGTCGCTGGTCTTTGTTTGCGAATGTAGCACGCAGATGGATTGTCCGTGTCCGGTTTTCGGCTTCCACGGTATTATCAACGAAAGATAGAACCCCGTGTATGGGCTGCTCATTTTCGCCGGGCCGTGTTACTCTGACATCCAGCTCTTTAATCGCCTTATGTTTCTGTATCGCCGGCAGATACTGCTCCGGAATCCGAAAGCTAACGTAGATAGGATCTATCTGCCTGACTGTTACCACCGAGATATCGTTAGCCTTAATTAGATTGCCCTGTTGGACAAGCAAGATTCCGGTACAGCCATCTACCGGCGAACGAATCGAACAGTAATCAAGCTGAAGCGCAGCATTCTCAATCGCCGCCTTGTCGGCGCTGACCGCGGCCCGCAATGTCTCCACCGCTGTTAAGCTCTTGTCGTAAGCATCCTGCGAGGCAAAGCCTTTATTGAATAGCTGCGTCTGGCGGGCAGCCTCTTTATCGGCGTTTTTTAGCTGGGCCTCATCTCTTTCGAGATTTGCCTTCGCCATCTTGAGAGCAGCCTCCGGCTGGCGAGGATCAATAGATAACAGCAGGTCTCCTTTATTTACCATTTGGCCTTCTGTAAAGTGCACCTTTATTAGAACGCCGGTAACTTGCGCCTTAACCTCAACGCTCGCGTACGCTTCAACGTCGCCGAAACTTCCAACCTCAACTGCCGTTGTTTTCTCCTGCACCATTGCAGCCATAACTGGTACTGCTGGGCTGCCTTCCGCTCTTGCTGTTTGTTTCGCCGCCGGTTTTTTTGAACAACCGCCAAGAAATAACAAACTTACTGTTAAAGCGCACAGACAAAGCCGTGCTGTTATGCGGATTTGTCGTCTGTTTGAGGCAGCCACGGACAAATGAATACTCGTAATCATAGGTAATTCCTGTCAAGTACGGATCAGTCAGTTGTGGGTAAAGGCGTATCAGACGATCTTACAGGCTCACCTCCCGGGCCTGCAATACCCCGACGCTCCAACAGTGAGCCTTCCAGTCTGTAAATCTCAACGAGCGATTTCAAATAATTAACGACCGCCTGCACTTGCGAAATCTGGCTTGCAACCAAGTCACGCTGAGCCTGAGCCACCAACAAAGAGGTGGATTTTCCGTTGCGAAATTTCTCCGTCTCAGACCGCAGTTTCTCTTCCTGCAGTTTGCTCGTGGCGGCGGTTGCGACAACCTGCTCCTGCGAGCGGGCAATCTCAAGATAAGCACTCCTGACGTCCACTTCTATCAGTTGCGACAGGTTGTCGATTGCCTCTCCCGCCTGCTGACGGGTAAGGACCGCGCGAAGATGGCGTGCCTCGGCTGCGCGATTCGACGGCGGATACTCGAAAGCAAGCCCTATAATCGCATCATAGTTGTCATCATCGATGTTTTTAATCGACCCGCCGAAAGAATCCGCATAGCCTGACTTGCCGAGGGTGACGAACAGGTCCAGCTTCGGCAGCAGGCCGTTCTTGGTCTTAACGACTTCCAGTTCGTCACGCTGCCGTAAAAGTCTTGCCTGATTCAGGTCGGGTCGCATCCGCAATGCAAGTGCCACGTGCGATTCCACATCGTCAAGCGTTATAGATGGGCTTATAGGCTGGCTCGTTAGTGCAATTTCTTTGTTCCAGAGTTTGACGCCGGGCGGATTGATCAAACGTAAAAGACCAAGCCTTGTCTTCGCTAATGTGCTTCGGGCATTGATGAGGTCCTCCCTCCGTACAGCAACCTCCGCCTCCGCCGCCGGCAGTTCGCTCGGCGCCAGATCGCCTAAGTTGATACGCTCACGAGTCTCCTGCAACTGCTTTTCTGCAAGCTCCAGAGACTGGTTGAATATCTCTATTCGGCGTTCCGCCAGGGCGTAGTCCCAGTAAGTCTCCTCGACCTGGGCGACAAGGCTCTGCACGAAACCCCGCAATTCGTATTGTGATATCTTTACATCTATCCTCGCCTGATTAACCGAGGCCAAATTAACAGCAGATCCAAGCCCCCGCAGCAGCGACTGTGTTGCACTAAATGCAATCCTTGAGGCGTACTCGTCATTGTCCGTAAGCGGAACAGGAGCGGTAGTGCCGGTAAGACCAAGCGTAGTCCCTGTGGGCAGAAGTCCCTGAACTCCGACACTAACTGAGGTTCCGTTGATCTCGGAGTTTGTTGGGCCTGTCGTAATCTTATTCTTCTCGTTGGCCAATTCGCCGGTCAGAACAGGTTCAAAAAAAGCCGCGCGCTCCTGCTGCTCAAAAGTACGTTCAATCTGTGGGTTGAACCGCTGCACAACCAGCGATTTGTTATTCTCAAGTGCCGACAACATTGCCTGCCCAACAGTCATTCTCAAGGGTCCGCCGCCGCCGGCTGCCTGCGAAGCGGCCGCCGGCGCCGCAGCATTTACCGTATTAACCTCAACAACTGCGGCGGACACAGTGTTCGGCTCCGACACCTTCGGCCCAATGTAGTCCTCGCGGCTGCTTGCATCAAATTCCGAACACGAGCAGCACAGGCAGAGGCTCGCCAGCAGCGTAATCAAAACTCTTTCGCCTAACATCAAATGCCTGACACGCATTTACTCTGACCTCGTGTTATTTGTCGCTCAGCCCCGTTGGGTCGGCGCCGAAACCACAAAGATTAGGATAACGACTGAAAAATGTCCAGTCATTCCTTTCCATGTTAAACCAGTTCTCGGTATGATGCTTCGCAGGAACAACCTCCGTATCAGCCTGCAGGCGTGTAGTAAGGCAGACAAGCCAGGTCCATTGCAATGTCGATTGTTATAATCTTGACCTTGCTGGGAACCGATACATAGCGGGGCGAAAAATTCAAAATGCCTTTTACGCCGGCCAAGACAAGCTGGTCGGCGACATCCTGGGCAGCCTCTTCCGGCACCGCGATAATACCGAGTCGAATATACCTTGCTTTGAGCGTTCGCAGCTTCGCCATATCCTCAATGACGACTCCCGCCCGCTTCTTGCCCACCTTCCTTTTATCCATGTCAAAAGCCGCTGCTATCTCGAATCCATACATTCGGAAGCCGGGATATGCCAGAAGAGCCGACCCGAGATTGCCCGCGCCGACAAGGGCCGCCTTGTGAACCACATTAAGCCGGAGAATTCTCTGGATGTGTTTTATAAGAGTCCCAATGTCATAACCGACACCGGGCGTCCCAAATTCGCCGAAGTATGAAAAGTCCTTTCTGATCTGCCAGGAGTTTACCCCTACCAGGCCCGCGAGTTTCTCACTTGAGACGCTCTTCATGCCCTGCCGTGAAAAATATATGGCCCCACGAAGGTAAACCGGCAACCGCCGAATAGTCTCATCTGGGACTCTACGGTACTTCATCGACCACCGTGGCTTGCTGACTAACCTTACGCTCACAGATTTTGCAGGCGGCATTCTACGCACAGTTGCCGCCCTGTCAAGAACATTTTATACGCCCCTGGGTATGCTGGGGGAAAAAACGCATTTCGAAAGGCTATTTTCTTGTTTCGGCAATATTTAAGTAGTATAATATAATCCAAATTAGACGAAGCAGGATAGCGATTATGGGTATTACATATATCCACGGACAAGTAAAGGGGCCGAGAGGTAAGCAGGCCAACGTGAAGTTCCTTGTCGATAGTGGAGCAACATACACAGTTCTCCCCAAGACGGTGTGTAAGGCAATAGGCCTAAAACCAAATCGCAAGATGACTTTTACGCTTGCTGACGGCACAACTATTGACAGGCAAATCTCAGAGGCCTTTCTTAAGCTGCCGCAGGGGCAGGCCCACACACCCGTGATTTTGGGCGAAGGAACCGATGCGGCTCTTCTTGGTGTTGTGACTTTAGAGATCCTCGGCCTTGTCTTTAATCCCTTTGACCGAACCCTCCATCCAATGCGGATGTTGTTGTGCTAAAGGCAGGGCGGATTATACCCGCCGATAGAATAATAAAAGCTTTTGGCTTTTCAGTTTGCACTCGGAATCCGTTTGGTATAATCCATCGGCGATGAGCAAAGTGCAGACAATCCCTCTTCATGCCTTCACGGTGTTGACCGCCGCATTTCTTTGTGTCCCGTGCTCTGCCTCTGAAGATTTTCAGTTCTGGAGCACAACCGGGGTATCCGCCAATCTTAGCCAGAACTGGGCAGCTCAATTTGAAGAAGAATTCAGGTTCCGTGATAACGCCGGACGCTTTTATTATCACCATTCGGATTTGGGATTTGTGTATACGGGTTTAGCAGATTGGTTGAGTGTGGGATTCAACTACAGGCAGATTTTTGAAGAGGATAGCATGGGCGAGTGGCGGCAGGAGAATCGGCCGCATCTGAATGCTACTTTGACAGGCAAAGTCTCCGGATTGTCTGTGAGTAACCGCTCGAGACTGGAATATAGAGACAGAGAGGCCCAGCAGGATACCTGGCGATATAGAAACAAGCTCACAGTGAATTTGCCGGCAGAGCTAACACCACTCAAATTGCAGCCGTATTTCGCGGACGAGGTGTTTTTGAATGTTGAGGGCAGGGCTTTCGAGATAAACAGGGCCTGCGTTGGATTAACGACCAACCTGCTGAAGAACCTCAAAGGCGACGTCTACTACGTCCGGCAATCGAGCCGCTCAACGGATCACTGGACGGACATCAACATCATCGGCATCCAGTTGAGGATTGCTTTTTAGGCGAGATGCCTGACCTGTCTTACGTCGGACTGTCTTCTTACGTCTTCATTGAATCCAGCTCGACAAAGGCAATCGGCACAAAGACAAACACCGGCAGCCAGGCCCACAGTTCCGGCATTACGTGGTCGAAGACAACTTCGGTGGCGAACATTTTGCAGGTGAATGTAGCGACAAAACAGAATCCTGTCAGGGTAAAACTTATCAGGATTGCTGACTTCATTGATTTGGGATCTCTGCAGACCAGCACGGGCAGGCTTACCATCAGCATGGCTAGGTTGATTATGGGGTCAGTGATACGGAAATGCTTTTGGCTGTAGAGTTGTGCGACGTCTTTGATTTTAGCTGCCTGAGCGGCCAGCGCTGCCAACTGGCGCGAGCTGAGCAGAGTCTTGAAAGCTGAGCTGCGCCTGATAGTGATGTCTTTGGGGGAGAGGTCGCCGCTGTCGTAAGAAGCGACCTGCTGAGGTCCTTGCAGTGAGTACACCTCGATGAACTGGCCGTTGATGAGGTCCCATTTGCGGGTCTGGTTGTTGTACACGGCCTTATCCGCTGAAATCTTGCCCGTCACCTCCCAGATACCGGGCTTTGATGTCCTGCGGCGCAAGATGATAGTAGGCTTGAGGAAAGCCGAGTTCTGAACATCAAAGCTCTGAGAGCAAATCAGCGAGCCATTGTCGTCGGTGATAAACCACACATCGTACGATTCCCGGCCGGGGACATAATCCTGGCTGCGGACCAGCTTGTCGGCGATTGCAGGTATCAGAAACTCCTGATCGGCTATCAACAACGCAGTTGACAGCGAAGCGAGAATCAGAATCGGCCCGACTACCCGCTTGAGACTTACGCCCGAGGCCATTATCGCAACTAACTCATTTGAGCGGACCATTTTGCCGAGCGAAAATGCGGCTGCAACCACAGTTATCATTCCCGCAAAGTCTCGGAAGTAAACTGTGGTATTAAGACTGTAAAAGACAACTATGTTTTTCAGAACGGCCAAAGTGCCGATATTTGCATGTTCGGCAAACTCGTCGAGGTTGACAAACAGGTCGATGATAATGCGCAGGCCTATCAAAACGCAAAACGCGATTATGTAACCAATCACAAAACTTCTGGCGATATATCGATCCAGTATTTTCATTTGCGTTCAGTTATTGATTGGCGATCCAAACAGGTCTTTTTCAAACTCAGTGCCGCAGCAGCCGACGATATAGAACGGCCGTCAATAGCAGTAAAAATGCCAATCCGGCCCACATCAGCACCATACCTGAAAGGTTCTGCGATGCCAGGTTCTTGGTCACGTTCCTGCCGCTGATTATGCCTACAACCAGGACCGCAGCGGGCACGCAGCTTGCGCCGAATGCACTGAGCAGATGTCCTCCCCTGTTCACAATGCCCAGCGCGATACCGATTAGTATCATGGGGACGACGCCGATGCCGAAAACCAATCGAGAGTAAATCTCGGCCTTTATATTGAGCAATGTCGTCTGAATCTCCCTCTTGAGGCTGTTCTGCAAGTCAATGAGTTTAGGGCTGGGTTTGGCCGGCAATCTCGATAATAGCTCACCGGAACAAATGCCCGCTGAAACACTCTCTGTTTTGATTTTGTCGGCAAACGCCTCGGGCAGCGCAAGACCTCTGATGAGGTAACGCATACGCAAGTCCGCGGTCTGCTGGTCGCGGGCGTTGTACATATCCAGTGTTAAGGTGGGGGCAAGCTCGTCGCCTTCGATGTGCAATGCTGCCTTCTCGCAGCGGAAGGTATTCAGAACTATACCTTTACGTGAATCGTATTCCTCGGCGACAATACCTTCGGATAGTCTGATTTGTGTCTCGTCCAGTATGGTACACCTGCCGGCGGTGAACCTGACTGAGCTTGCTTGACCGGGCAGGTCGTAGTAGCGGTCGCTTCTGCCGGCTACTGTTCGGTCGATATCCTGCGCAAGGAATTCCACAATGAACTGTGCAAAGGCCTGGCGGGCTAATTTTGCAATCGGGTCAAACAGTGTAGGCTCCGCGCGAATATCTTTCATCTCCTCGATTCTTTTGAACTTGATGTCATCTCCCAATAGTGAGCCGAATTCTTTTCTTACCGACAGCAATCCAACGTAGTACCAAAGGTCGTCCGCAGAACCCATCTGGTTGGTCTTATATGCGGTTAGCTGCACTTCATTGAATTTATCATACGGGTCGAAGTGCACATTTGCAGTCTCTGCGGTGATGATTTTGTCGACAGTCGCCTCTTTGACTCCGATAACTACCACCCCTGAGAGTATATCGTTTTCGGAATCGGCCTGGTCCGCATAGATCAGGTAGCGGTTGTCGGGCGGCAGCTTGTAGAAGCTGGTTCGTTGAATATTGCGGAAGAGGATTTGCCTGGCATCGGCCTTCAAGGACTTCTCGGCAAGGTGCACAAAATACGGCATGACGTAGAAGCTCAACAGCAGGTTTGCAATTGCGACTATCACGGCAAGGGCCAGGCCTGGGTAAACGAGCGTCAGCAGACTAATCCCGCTTGCTTTGCAGGCGTCGAGCTCATTGTCCCCGGCGAACCTGCCGTAAATCAGGGCGGCTGCGAACAGGGCTGCCATAGGCAACACAAACGTCAGGGTTATCGGCAGAAAATAGCCCATGATGTGAATGACCTGTCGCGGCCCGACTCCATAATCCTGCACCGGCTGCAAGATACTGCCGAGGCTCAGAATCAGTGTCAGGGCTATCGCCGCCAACACGAAAACCTTAAGAAGCTCGCGAAATATGTACCTGTGCAAAGTAAAGGTCATGTTTATCTTCAATCCATTGTGTAGTATTGTCAGCCACTGTTGCGTCAATACTATTTGCAGAATACCGCTTTGCAACAGAATTCTCCATCCATGCCAGAACTCCTCAGCCGTGCAGGGTCGCCCCATGAGCAAGTGGATGGGTAGATGGCTAAATGTGCATAAGCTTGAGCGAACAAAATCCGAATTTCGCAGTAGTAAATCCGAAAGAGAGTTGTAATACCGCAAAATCTATAGGCGTACGGGCGATGCACAGGTTATTTGGTTCACATTGAGCGAGGGTTGCGGTAGAATAGACCCAAGTTTGTATTCAAGGGAGGTTGGATATGTATAGACTATGGAATAACTTTAAGACAACGTTACTAATGGGCGGTTTGATGGGCTTGTGTCTGGCGGTTGGCTACGTAATTGGCGGCCAGAATGCGCTACTGCCTGCATTAGCGATAGGGGCAGTGCTGAACTTATTTGCGTTTTTCTTCAGCGATAAGATTGCCCTGGCAACCATGCGGGCTGTTGAAATATCGTACGATGACGATCCGGTTGTTGTTGGTATCGTGCAGCGGTTAGCCGAACGAGCGGGATTACCTATGCCGAGGGTGTATTTGTCGCCTGCCGCCGCGCCGAACGCCTTTGCAACCGGGCGGGGGCCACGCCACAGTGCGGTGTGCGTGACGGAGGGGCTTCGGCAGATGCTCAATGAGGATGAGCTTGAGGGCGTGCTTGCCCACGAGCTATCACACATAAAGCATCGTGACATCTTGATTAGCACGATAGCGGCGATTGCGGCAGGTGCGATTAGCTGGCTTAGTTATCTTGCATTCTGGGCAGGAACGGGCAGGAACGATGACAGAAGAGGCGGCAATCCGTTAGTGGCTTTGCTTTTATTGATTCTGGCGCCGATTGCCGCGATGCTGATACAACTGGCGATAAGCAGGTCCCGTGAATTCGAGGCCGACCGGCTTGGAGCGGAATTGGCGGGGAATGGTCGGGGATTGGCAAACGCGCTGGGGAAGCTGGATTCGGCGAATCGGCGGATACCCCTTCACGTGCCGGACTCTCAGGCGAATATGTTCATCGTTGCGCCTCTGACCGGCGGTAAGATGGCAAAGCTGTTTATGACGCACCCGCCCATCGAGGAACGCATCGAGCGACTCGCAGTAATGGACAGGTAGAAACACCCACCTTGCTGTACGGTTATAACCACCTTTGGATAAGACTTGGTAATTGTGCCCAGCGAGTTTTCGCAAGATATATTGGCCTCAAAACTACAGAGGTGACAAATGACAAAGAATCTACTTCTGCCCATCTCAATGTGCCTGCTATTTCTCTTTTTGGCCGGCTGTCAGCAGCAAGCCAGTATTGAGAAGGAAAAACAGGCGATATCGCAATTGTTCGAGGATAATGTGCACGGCCTTCTGAACCGTGATGTTGAAGGCCTGATTTCTCTCGTTGCCGACGACCGAGTTGTAGTTGAAGACGGCCAAATCCTGCAGCCGACACACGAAGAAACAAGAAAAGAACTTCAGACACAATTCAAGATCGGTAAATACAAATCCCTTACGGTTCTTACTCCACCTATCATCCACATTTCATCAGACGGCAAAACGGCCTGGTGTGCATCGCAAGCCAAACTCAAGTTTGCCGGCAACGTTTCAGACGGTCAGACCGAAGAGGTGGAGTTCATCGACGCGGCACTAACGGTCTTCGAGAAACGTAACGGTCGATGGGTGGAAGTTGCAAATGCAGAGACACTTGCACCCGCCGAGGAGGAATAAAAATAGAAGCCTCCGCAACCTGGGCTAAACATACGGTTTTCCACTACCCACCTTAGCGAGTGAGATTAACTCATCAGTTTCTTGAGCAGCGCGCGCTGAAAATGAAGGCGGTTCTCGGCCTGGTCGAACATGATTGAATTAGCGGATTCGGCGACCTCATCGCTGATTTCATATCCGCGGTAGGCCGGAAGACAGTGCATAATTTTTGCATTGGCCGGCGCCGCCGATACCAGCTTGGAATCAACCTGAAAACCGGCAAAGACTGTTACTCGCTTTTCCTTCTCATTTTCCTGGCCCATGCTCACCCAGGTATCTGTATATATAATATCCGCATTAGTAACCGCATCGCGGGGGTCGTTGGTCTGTCGGACGCAGCCGTCGCAGATTTCATTTGCCGCACCGATGGTCCGTTGGTCGAGTTCGTAGCCGGCCGGCGTGGCGATGACCATCTTCATTCGCAGCTTGGCCGCTATAAAGGCCAGAGAGCGGGCGACATTGTTGCCGTCGCCGATAAAGGCCAGCTTCACACCCTCTATGCGACCGCAGTGCTCCTGGATCGTCAGAACATCCGCCATTGCCTGGCACGGGTGCGAGTAATCTGTTAGAGCGTTTATGATGGGCACCGACGCAAACTCCGCCAGCTCAAGGACAATCGTGTGGTCGAAGGTTCTTGCCATTATGCCGTTCACGTACCTGCTGAGCACACGAGCGATATCTTTGATAGACTCGCGTTTACCGATGCCGCCGATGTCATCGGGCTTGACGTAGATTGCCTCGCCGCCCAGGCTGGTCGCAGCGACATTGAAGCTGATGCGGGTTCGCAGGCTGGGCTTCTCAAAAATCATTGCGAGTGTCTTACCCGCCAGGCACCAGTCACGCCCGCCGGATTTATATAGCTGCTTAAGCTCAGCACTCAAAGCCAGCAGCTCCCTTAATTGGTCTGTTGAGTAGTCGTAGATGCTGACAAAGTCTTTCATTTGTCGATCTCCCTCAAAGCACTGTCAAAAATTTCAACGGCCTGATCTATCTGGTCTTTGGTCGCAACCATGGGCGGCATGAATCGCACAACGGTCTCATGCGTGCAGTTGACCCGCAGTCCCTTGTCGAGGCACTTAGCGACGATTTCCGCCCCCGGCTTGGTCAGTTGAACGCCGATCATTAGACCTATTCCACGAACCTCGGTTATGTCGGGGTGCTTTTGTTTCAATCCGAGCAGTTTGTCTTTTGTGTACTTACCCAGTTCAGCGGCGTGTTGCAGCAGGTTGTCTTCTTCAACGGCCTCGATGACAGCGATACCGGCTGCGCAGGCAAGGCAGTTTCCACCGAAGGTTGAGGCGTGTTTGCCGGGGCTGAGCGAATCGGCGATTTCCGGTTTGGCCATCATCGCCCCGATAGCAACACCGCCGCCGAGGGCTTTGGCCATTGTTATGATGTCCGGTTCGACATCGAAATGCTGATAGGCAAACCACTTGCCGGTCCTGCCGACGCCGGTCTGCACTTCATCGAGAATCATGATCGCGCCTTTCTGGTCGCACAGCCGCCGGATGGCCTGCAGGTATTCATCGGTGGCAACATTGATGCCGCCTTCGCCTTGGATAGGCTCAACCATTACCGCCGCAACCTCATCGCTGAAAGCAGATTCAAGGGCCGCGACATCGTTAAACGGGACATAGACGAATCCCGGCAGCAGCGGCAGAAAACCCTCGTGATGCTTCGACTGAGCAGTAGCGGTAAGGGTTGCGAAGGTTCGCCCGTGGAAGCTGCCCTCGGCAGTGATGAACTTGTATTTCTCCGTCGGCGTATGGATGCGAGCGAGCTTCATGGCGGCCTCATTTGCCTCCGCACCGCTATTGCAGAAAAAGCACTTGCCGCCGAAAGCGCGTTCACTCAGCATTTTGGCGAGTTGGCCTTGCGGCTCCGAATAGAAAGTATTGTCGATGTGGATAAGCTCGCCGACTTGCCGGCGCACCGCCTCCACAACCTTCGGATGGCAGTGGCCTAATGCGCTGACAGCCCAGCCGGGGAACATGTCAAGTATCTTGTTGCCGTCTGCATCATATAAGTAACAGCCTTCGCCCTTGACGATGACTCGCGGCAGGCGATTGTAGTTGGTTATGACGAAATTATTGAACAGCTCTATTGTTTCCTGTGTTGTCATGGTTTGTCGCTCATCGCAACCATAAAACCTGAAAGCTCAAAACCGAAAAAGCAAACCCAAAACGCAAAGCTCAAAAGTTTTAGTTTTTAGACATAGTTTTTGGTTTTGCACTTTAAGGTTTCAATGTCGAAGTAGTTTTGGATTCGACATTTTGACCGTTCGGCTGCTTATCTGTCCCTTTCTGTTGAATCCCTTAAACTTAAAGTTTAGTTCCTGACTATCTCGGTTCCTATTCCCCTGGCGGTATAAATCTCCAGCAAGAGTGAATGCGGGATTCGCCCATCTATGATATGAGCCTTTTTTACACCGGCTTCGAGAGCAATCAGACAGGCTTCGACCTTGGGGAACATTGCTTCGCCGATAATGCCGGAGTCAATCATCTGTTTGATTTGGCCCTCATTCAAGCTCGATACCCAGCTATCAGGGTCATTAACATCCGTGCGTATTCCGTGTGTATCACTGACGACCACTAATTTCTCGGCTGCGACCGCCGCGGCGACCTTACCGGCGGCACTATCAGCGTTGACGTTCAGTTTGCCGCCGGCCTTATCCGTTGCAATCGAGGCGATAACGGGAATAGTACCATCATTACACAGGGTTGTCAGTAGATGTGCGTTCACATCCACGACCTGGCCGACCAGGCCGAGGTCGATTTTCCTGCCGTTTTCGCCGGCTAAACGAAGCGTCTCGGCAAACAGCACGCAACTGCCCAGCGAGTGAAGGCCCATTGAGTTACAGCCAAGCTGTTGCAGAGTCTGGCAAATCGGGGCGTTTATCTTATGCACAAGGGTATGCTCGGCGATTGTCAAGGTTCGCTCGTCGGTATACCTTCGCCCCTGGACCCAGACAGGCTCAAGACCGGCCTCGTTCATAGCCTTCGTGATGGCCTTGCCGCCACCGTGTACGATAATTGGCCGCATCCCCACCGTGGCCATGAAGGCAATGTCCGTGAGCAGATTTTTTTGTTGGTCGGGCTCGTCGAGCACACTGCCTCCGAGCTTGACCACAACAATCCGTCCGCGGAAGCTTCGAATATACTCCACAGCCTCAACAAGAGCACCGGCCTTTGCAATAGCTTCTTCCAAGTCATAAGCTCCCGAAACCTAGAATTAGGGAAAGTGTAGAATTTATTGACGCATCTGCCGTTAGTCAAGCGATATTTGCCAAACTTGGCCAATACATAGCAAGAGCGAGAAATGTTTTTGGTTTTTAGCACGGTTTTGTGTACAATAGACTATATATATGTAAACCGAGGTCGAAATTGTTTAAGGCGTCTTCTGGAGAGAGACGTAAGATGAAAAGATTAGCTTATGGGGGTATATTAATGATGGTGCTGGCGGCTCTTTGTTCCGCAGCGCCTCAGCCTGCGGTTGTCCAGAAGGCTGGCGATTGGACTGCCGACATTAAGTTCGAACACCCACAGGAAATTGTCCTGCGCTCCGGCGCCGGCGGTAAACCAACGCGATTCTGGTACATAATAATAACACTTACGAACAGAACCAATCAGGAAGTTGAGTTCTACCCGAAATGCGACCTGATGACGGACACCTTCCAGATAATACCTGCCGGCAAGAATGTGCCGCCGGACGTCTTTGAACGAATTAAAAATCGTCATCGCAGTAAATACAAATTTCTTGAACCGCTGGAAGGCGCGGCAAACAGAATATTGCAGGGCGAGGACAACGCCAGAGACATCGCGATTATCTGGCCCGATTTTGACCCGCAGGCAAAGAGCATCAGTATATTTATAACGGGCCTAAGCAATGAGGCGGCGGTTGTAGAACATCCTGTAGCCAAAGACGAGCAGGGCCGCCCGCTGCAGGTCTTCTTAAGAAAAACCCTCGAACTGAGCTACAAATTCAGAGGTGACTCGGCGTTAAGGTCTGCCAGCGAGATTGTTCTCGAAGGCCAACGCTGGATTATGCGCTGACTCCGCCGTATGGTGCGATAGACCTTAATGGTGACGGCGTGATCAACCTGAATGACTATGCAGTATTCACGAACGCGTGGCTTGAGGAGAAACTCTGGCCGTAAATAGGGGATAGGGTTTAGGGGATAGGGGATAGGGGATAGTAAATCAAAAATCAAAGAGCAAAAATCAAAATTGAAGAGTAAAAAATTCGGAATATAACCGAAAAATGGGGTTTTTGAAGGAAATTTTGGAAATTGGGGTGGTTGGTTTGCAATTGGGTTTGATTGGGTTTTTTTTTGTGAGCATAAAAACGATTTCATTTTCATAATCCTTTGTTAATAAGAAGGTTGTTTTCATTTTGTCGTTGCGGAAATTGGCTTTGTTTTGCATAATTGACTCATAGCCACAAAGGCACTGAGGCACAAAGGAACATAGCGATAGAACGAATCTCAAGAACCTTTTGCATGTGCGGGCCTGTCGATTTTTGGGCGTTACGACAGTTTGCGATGATTTGAGCTTCGGTAGCCATTATTTAGTCCTTAGTCGATAGTTATTCACGAACGATTATTTTTGACTTGGGTTTGCTAACCCTGAAGACCTTGCCCTACGGGGCGGTTGAGCGTTTGCTTACTTGCAAACAGGGAAATATTTTAACATATTTTCAAAGAAAAGTCAACACTAAAATAGTCGCAAGTCGCTAGTCGTTAGTCGATAGATGGTTAAGTCCGGCAAGGCCGGGGTGGGGTTTTTGGATGAGGGTTTTGGGACAGAGGGGAAGGAGTGGTCAGTTAGTTATTGGTAAATGAGTAAGTGGGTAGATGGGTAAATAGGTGAGACTGGATTTAAGATTTGCTGTTTACTATTTGCAATTAGCACTGAAAGATTAGGATTTTAGTAACATTGCCTTTTGAAGTGTTAAAAAGAAGGTCTATAATGTATGAGGTCATCTTCAAGGAAAGCAAAAATGCGAGATGCTAACTTTTCCAGCTTGCGAGTCTGACATTCCCATATAACGAATACGTCCCATCCTAAATCCCTCAGCATTTTAACGGCTTTCCTATGGCGGACCACGTTGGCGGAACGTTTCTGCTCCCAATATTTAGGATTAGTCTTCGGTTGCACACAGCCGTATCGGCATCGATGCTTATGCCAAAAACAGCCGTGGACAAATATGATTTTTCTATGTTTTGGCAAAACAATGTCTGGCCTGCCTGGAAGACTGTTTCGATGCAGTCTAAATCTAAGACCCATCCTATGAATAATCCGACGAACCAAAAGCTCAGGGTTAGTATCTTTCGACTTTATTCGGGACATGCAATATGCGCGTTGTTTTTTTGTAAGATTATCCATTTATGTAAACTCTAATACCTGCTGGCTGAATAGCTACAATATTATAGAAGGCCTACAACTGTTTCTCCGATTCCATGGGAATATTTTGGATTAAATTCTTTTGATGGTGCATAAGCTAAAGCTGTATCCGGATATTGCTTATGTATCTTATAAAGAGCAATAGCAGATAGTTTAGGGCCTAATGAACTCATAATGATGTTCGAATGTTTTGCATGTCCGCTGATTTGCTGTTCAATTGCAGCAAAACCCCTGTCATCGGAGTATGCATCTACATCAAACAATATAACACCTATCTCATTTTTAAATTTCTGGTGTCTCGCAATGTTTCTATTCTGATTGTCCAGTTGATTACCTGTCTGAATGCCAAGAAAGGTGGTTTCTGATTCGAAAAAGTCAATTAGCTGATGTACACGGTCTACATCGTAACCCGTTAAAATTACAAGTTTAGTAGGAACCCCTAGTTTAGCAATCCCTCCCATTTTGTAAACTATTCGTGGTTTATCTGCATTCCTGCTGAGCCATTCCTCATCGTAACCTTCGGGTTTGTGATAGATATACCTTATTCTTTTGCGTTGCCCTTCTAACAGGTTAAGGATTGTCCAAATGGTCTCACGAGGCATAGTGGTAATGTCCAGCGTAATTGACTTATCTGACGGGTTCAGTTTCGCAAGGGTTTCATAAACACTTTTCCAAGACTCAACAGGTCGAGTGAAAAAAAGCGGTGGGCTTTGAAGATTTATCTTGTGCTCTTTGCAAAAGTCGACCACAAATTGTCTGCTTTTTGCAGTCAATTCCTCATATTCAGTGTAATAATACATTAGGACATTCGTTGCGCCTGATTTTGTTATCTCACTCTCAAATCCAAGCCAGAAACGATCTTCCCAACTGGCGACTGTTATGAAAAAATCACTATCCATTATGAAACAATCCTTGCTCTTGGTTATCCTCAGATCGTCCAAACGGTATTTTTCGGTTATCTTTCGCTGCTGCCCACAAGTACCGGGCTTTTATTGAAACATGAGAATATTGACCAACTGGATCAAGGCCTCGTTCAGGCCAGAGGATGCGGTTTGGAACGTAATAAATTTCCCTTTTACCAGACTCCTTGCCAGAACTTGTATAAGTATAAAGTAACTGTGCTTTTCGTGCAATGGCTAACAATCCCTCAAGTTTGCTGTAATGTTCGAATTCCTTATCGGATATTGTGAATGTAATTGCACGCGGTTCTGATTTATGCCTTAGGAGCCTTTTTTTGAACAAAATGGCAAGATTTTCGAAGAGACGGGATAATTGGATAGCCTGTTCACGTGAGCATCCGGTTATAGTGTTGTCCAACCCATTCCGGATAAAATCCCACTTCTTTTTGCTTCTCTCCAAAATAGTATCCGTCTGAACAGAATAGGGGATTTCATTAACAATAAAATCTCCTTCTCCTTTGGAATGTTTCTCAGACACCACCTTGTCATACATCCAATAGCAGGGCTCCAGAAGATTACGGATCACTCCAGTCGACAAATGCACTATAGTTTCAAAACCTGAATATGGTGGCAGGTTGGCTTTTCTTGACCTGCGTCTGAAATATTCTGCTCGTGCGTATTTGTAGACGTAGTCGATTATCTGTTTTTGGGTCGGCTTACTAAGCTTTTGTGTCGCCTCTTCTCTGATCCTATCCTCACATTCTTTAATATCCGTCTCGAATTGTGGATTAACCGGGAAAAACCCTTCGGGCGTCTTCATAATAGCGTTTTTTTCCAGTCGGCGCTTAATGATATCTCTCGCGAGTTTCCCAAAGTCCGAGAGCCGGTTCTGGTAAGGCTGCTCCATGTCTATAAGTGTATAGTCATGCCCTTCAAGAATAGCTCCTCCTGATGCTGTTAGAGATGGAGGCCGGTCTACCTTCGCCGTGGCAATCTTGAAGCTAAACAGCGAGTTGTCCCTATATGCGATCCACGAGTTTAAGCATTTGATTTGGTGAGTGTTGAGGTCGTGAGCATCATCAAGCATCAGTGCAAAATGTGAATTAGCCAGCTTTGGCAACTTTTTTAGGCAGGTGAGCAGTGGTAAAACGCCTGCTGAAAATGACATCGCGTTCTCATAAAATGCGTCTAGTTTTTTGGCATTAATTGCTCTCTGTGCTTCTCCTACCTCTTTTTGAAAATAAAGAGCCAAGCTATTCAAAACCGGTTTTTCTTGTGGCAGTTTAATAGAAAGAAGAAATTCAAGATCTTCTCTAATATCCGGTTCTTTTATATTTATTGTAAGGTTTGGAATTTTGGAAAGCGTGTCAACTATGGCGAACATAATCGATATTACAAGAAAATGCTCGCTAACTACTGAGGCCTGAAAATCATCCAGCAACTGATATTCTTTTTTGTGAGTTAATGGAGTGTTGCATGGTATGTGCACACATACAATATCCAAGTTTAGTGGAATATTATCCCTTTCGGCCTTTCTAATCTGTACTGGTAGTGAGTTATATAGAAGAGCCATGGTTTTGCCACACCCTCGCTCACCAACTAAAAAAATATTCCTTCGTGAACGTATGAAGCGGGAATAATTGAAATCTTGAATATAAAAGTCCAATATCTTGTCGTACCCCAACTTGATGGCTGCTTCATACTCGAATGGATTATTATAGTCCATACCATCACTTATTTCTTAGGCAATTTTCTATAAGTGCTATAACATTCTCAGGTGTATGAGAAGGCGCGTACTTCACAAATTCCTTAGCTTCGTCATCTGGTACGACCAAATCGGTTAATCGGACTTCATCAAGAGTTAAATCGAGAAGTTCGTCGTTGGCCCAGAAATTAAAAATCACAGTTGTTTTTCTGAAAGGACTCAAAAAAGCTGAATAGTGTTTTGCGTACTGCCTTTCTTGATTCAGTTTCACTATTCTCTTATGGGCGAATTTGAGAAGTTCAAGAATCTCATTCTGCTCCTTTTGCCCAAGTTTGTTATCCCCGTTTGTATGGAAAGATATATCATACGTGAGGGCTATTCGTTCGCCTAATCGGTCAATATCAACTGTCGTTATTTTCGCGTATTTGTGATATAGATAGCTGTCAGGAGGATAGTTATGATGAATCTGCATAAACTTAGATGTTCTTTGGGGGCCTTCAGCAAGTTCGTCAGCGAACCGCAATATGGCCGCGATGTCTCGCAGGAGAATCGCCCCCCCGCCAAAAAATGTCTTTTCGTCTAAATCCTTTAAAGTGTCTTTGGAACCGTCATTCGCCTCGCCACAGTGGGCACTCGCCGCCTTTAAAACAACGAAGTGTTCACGTCTGTCTACCTTGCCCCCCGGACATAGTTATAAACTTTGCTTACATTGCGCTGGTGTTCTTTCCTCGCGAATATATTGCCAACATCGTGAAAGAGTATCGACAGTATCAAACAGTAAAGATCCATT
>Ga0315274_10000609_pt1 | contig 55745 bp, 42 predicted proteins | sample YL17G02_20_MG_FD_203700 | JGI IMG/M metagenome (GOLD analysis project Ga0315274, IMG submission 203700) | Sediment microbial communities from Yellowstone Lake, YNP, Wyoming, USA - YL17G02_20 | ecosystem: Environmental > Aquatic > Freshwater > Lake > Sediment | place: USA: Wyoming | collected...
TACGTGGCAAGATATCCCAAATCGTGAATATGAAAATCTCCGGAATCAACAGCATCTCTTATTTCTTTGGGATAAACTTTGTTTAGCCAATATTTTTTCGTAACAAAGCCGGAAATATAGTCATGCAGCCCCTGTAAAGAATAAGTCATATTGCTATTTTCATTGACCTGCCAATCCAATTCTTCTATATAACTGCTTATCATGTCAGCGCTTTCTTTGGTGGCTGACTCCAATTCGCGGATTTTTCTTCTCTGTTCACGATAAAGAATATAGGCACGCGCAGTTTCGGCATATTCTTTCAAGATTAAAATCTCTTCAACGATATCCTGAATTTCTTCAACTGTCGGTATATGGTCTTTTTTGTATCTCTTATTTAGTAAAACCACCACTTTGTCGGAAATCTTTTTGGCAATGCCGCGACCTCCTTTATTAGTGGCGGTTAATGCTTTGAAAACAGCATCAGTAATTTTTTCCTGATTAAAATCCATTATACGTCCGTCGCGTTTTCTGATTTGAGTAAATTTATTTTTCATAATTGCACATACACATGGTTAAGATATAATTTTAAACAATAAAAAAAATTAGGTCAAACCCCGTAGTAGATTTTGGACTAATTAAAATTAAATTGCTCCGACTTTGGTCGGAGCAGTCCAAAATTCACTACGGGGCAAGCAAGGCCTCATTTATTTTTTCTTCCTTAGGAAGGCAGGGGTATCCCATTCATCGTCTTCCTCATCAGATAATGGACTTTTATAAACAGTTTTGTTTTTCTTTTTATCTGTTTCCAAAACTGCCGGCGCAGCGTTCTCTGATTCCAATATTAATTGGTGGTTATTTTTGGAATGGCGGCTATCTTCATTAAATCCAGTGGCAATTACCGTAATCTTGATTTCTCCTTTCTTCGTTCTCTCGTCAATCACCGCACCGAAAATCACTTTCGCATCTTTGTCCGCTGACTCGGTAATTACTTTTGCCGCTTCGCTTATTTCAAGCATTCCCATATCCTGCCCGCCAGTAACATTAAACAAAATTCCTTTTGCCCCTTCAATAGAAAATTCCAATAACGGCGAGCTGATTGCTGTCTTGGCTGCAACCACTGCCCTGTCTTCTCCACTCGCTCTGCCAATGCCCATAATTGCCGGGCCAGAATTCTCCATAACTGCTTTTACATCTGCAAAGTCGAGATTAATAATTCCTGGATAAATTATCAGGTCCGAAATTCCCTGCACTGCCTGACGCAAAACATCATCGACAATCTGGAAAGCGTTTAACAATGAAACTTTTTTATCAATAATATTCAAAAGCCGGTCATTGGGAATAACAATAATTGTGTCAACTTTCTGTATTAATTCCGTAAGTCCATCTTCGGCAATCTTTGCTCTTTGTGTTCCCTCAAAAGAAAATGGCTTGGTTACTACGGCTACGGTTAAAGCTCCGGCCTCTCTGGCGATTTCCGCAATTATGGGCGAAGCGCCAGTACCAGTTCCCCCACCCAAACCGCAGGCAATAAAAACCATATCCGAGCCATGCAATGCCTGCTGGATTTCGTCTTTGTTTTCTTCTGCTGCTCTTCGACCGATTTCCGGATTCATTCCCGCACCCATACCTTTGGTCAAAACCTTTCCGATATGAACTTTGTGCTGGGCTTTGTTATTATGAAGCGCCTGAACATCGGTATTGACAGCAATAAAATCAACGCCTTTTATTCCATGAGACATCATCCGGCTAATGGCGTTATGACCGCTTCCGCCAACACCCACAACCTTGATGCGGGCGAATGTTTCAATGTCGGGTTTAATTTGTGGCATAAATTCCTATATTATATCAAGATTTTTATTTAGTCAATATCAGGGCACGAAAATCCTGAAAATCTTTTTTATCCAGTTGAAATATTTTGAAGAAATTTTCTTCCGGAAAATCATTCCCTCATGACGACCCTCTCTGAATTCTATTGCTCTGAAAATCAGACCAACAGTTGCGGCATAGCTTGGATCATCAATTTTGTCATTTAATCCGCCGGCTTCTCTGGGATATCCTATTTGGGCATTTAACTTCAACCTGTCTTTCGCCAAATCAATAATGCCTGGAATTTTGGAGCCCCCGCCAACCAATACCACGCCTGCTGGCAACAATCTTTCTCGATTGATTCTTTTCAATTCTTTGCTGACTAAAGTGAAAATCTCATCAATTCTTGCTTCAATTATTTTCGCCAGCTCTTTCCGGTTTGCCACGCCCTCTTCGCGATTATCGATTTTAGATAAATCGATTGTGTCTTTTTTGCTAATTTCCTCCGATAGGCATGAACCATAAGCCAGCTTTACCCTCTCCGCAACCTCAACACTGGTACGCAATCCAATCGCAATATCATTAGTAATATGGGAAGAACCAATCGGCAACACATAAATATCCAACAATTTTCCTTCTTCATAAACCGACATCGCCACGGTTCCTGCGCCGAAATCCAAAACCATTACCCCCAATTCTTTTTGTTTTTTGGAAAGCACTGCGTCTGACGCGGCTAAAATATTCAAAATAGTTCCTTCGATTTCAATTCTGTTTAAAATAAAACATTTTCTTAAATTCTTTAAGTGCTGGGCCTGACCCTCAATAATCAAAGTATCAACCTCCAGACGTACTCCGCTCATTCCTCGCGGGTCCTGAATTCCCTCTTGGCCGTCTAAATTAAATTCGCGGGGAATAATGTCTAAAACTTCTTTATTCGGCCCCAAAGAAATGGCCGAAGCATTACTAATCGCACGTAAAACATCGTCTTCAGAAACTTCTTCGTCAGCCCGGGACACAGCGGCAATTCCCTTGCTTAACCTGGCTTTAATGTGGCTTCCGCCGATTGCTACATAAGCTTTTTCAATTGACGTGCCAACCATTCTTTCTGCTTGGTCAATGGATTTCTTGATACTTTTGGTCATTTCTTCAATGTCCACCACTACTCCTTTACGCATGCCAAAAGCAACGCTCTCGCCAATACCAATGATTTTCGGTTTCATTTCTTCTTTGCCACGAATTGAAGCAACCACTGTCCTAACCTTACTCGTACCAACATCTATTCCTACAATAATGTTATTTTTTGCCATATACCTCCTTAAAAATTTTATTTTGCCTTTTTAGCATTCTATTAAAATCCTTTTTCGTTTCATTGTTGTAACCGGCTAAATGCAAAATTCCGTGAATCAATAATGTCGCCAATTCTTCTTTCAGCGAATGTCCTAATTCTTTTGCCTGCCGCTTTGCTTGCGGCAAGCAAATGATAATCTCCCCATAATCAAACGCCAAAACATCGGTCACCCTATTTCTTTTTAAATATTTTTTGTTTAATGCTTTTATTTTGGCACCATCCACCAAAACTATACTTATTTCTTTTTTCCCTCGACAGGCTCGGGACAAAACTTTACAAGTTTTGCTCGCAACCCTTTTCAAAAATCCCATATCAACCTTTTCTGGACTCAATTTATTTATTTCAATTTTCATTTATTCCTTTAACAACTCTCCCACAATTTTACTAACAACCGAACCATCTGCCTTGCCTTTGAGTTGGGGCATAATTTTGGACATTACTTTCCCAGTGTCCTGTGGTCCGGTCGCGCCGGTTTCTGCAATTGCTTTTTCCACAATTTCTTTTATCGCATCTTCGCTCATCTGCTCTGGTAAATATTTTTTGATAATTTCCAACTCTTTGGCTTCCTTATCCACTAAATCCTGGCGATTGCCTTTTGTAAATTCTTCAATCGAATCCTTTCTTTTTTTCGCTTCGCTGGAAATCACTTCTATAACTTCTTCTTCGGTTAATTTGCTTTGCTCTTCCAGTTTTTTTAATTTTTCCTTGTCCGCCGAAGCTTCAGCGAAGGCGGGGGTTTTGCTAAGTTTTGTCCTCTTTTCTATTTCTTTATTATGAATTGCCGCGCTAATTCCTCGCAATACCAATAATAGCAACTCTTCCTTGCTTTGCATTGCTTGTTTAATGTCCTGATTAATTTTTTCCTGCAGCATATGTTTAAATTTTACCCATCTTTTTTAATCTAACTTTGATTGCCCGGTTTTTTACCCTTTCCAAAGCGTTTTTTCTCCTTCTGTTTCGACTTAAACCCTGATCGTAAAAACGCGATTTTTTAGCATTAAGCAAAATTCTGCTTTCTCGAACTCTCTGAGTAAAACGCCTGATTAAAGATGCCGAATTTTCTTTTGGTTTTTTGGTAACCTGCATAAATTACTTACTTACTTAGTCGTTTTTTAACTTCATTAATTACCCGATGAAGGGCGATTGTTTCTTGGGCGCCGGTCTTCATATCTTTAATAATTATCGTATCTTCGATTGCTTCGCGCTGACCCATAATTAAAGCTAATTCTACGTCTTCCCTATCCGCGGCTTTAAGCTGGGCTTTAATCGAGGGCTTGGAGAACGCCTCGCCAATTCTAACTCCCTTTGCCTGGAATTCCTCAAATAATTTTAGACATTTTTTCTTGCCCAAATCGCCCAACTGAATAAGAAAAACTTTCGGCATTTCTTCTTCCGTAACCTTTATGTCCTGCTTTTTGACAACATTAATCAATCTTTCAATTCCCGCGGCAGCGCCAACGCTTGGTGTCGGTTTGCCTTTGAACATTTCCACCAAATTATCATATCTTCCCCCACCCATAATCGCTCCTTGGGAAGATGTTTCTTTGCTGTCTTCATAAAATTCAAAAACAGTTTTTGTATAATAATCAATTCCCCTTACTAACTGCGGATTTAGTTGGTAAGGAATTTCTAAATCATCAAGAAACTCCAAAACTTCTTTAAAATGATTGTGACATTCTTCACAAAGGAAATCAATTATCTGCGGAGCTTTATTTATGAATTTTTTACAAATTTCATTTTTACAATCCAATAATCTTAGTGGATTTTCTTTATATCTGTTTTTACAGTCAGAACAAATTCGGCCCTGATACTGACGATAATAACTGGTTAAAGCTTTTCTGTATTTCGGAACACAAATCGGACAGCCGATGCTGTTGATGTATAATGCATATTTCTTGAAATTCAGTTTCTTCAAAATATTGATAAACACCTGAATAATTTGGACATCGCTTACCGGACTTTCATCGCCCAAAATTTCCCAATCAATCTGGTAAAATTGCCTGTATCTTCCTGCCTGTGGCTTGTCGTGGCGGAACAATGGTCCGGTAGTATAAAGTTTTACCGGCTGGGGCAGATTTTTCATGCCATGCTCGATATATGCCCTGACTATGCCCGGAGTAAATTCCGGCCTCAAAGCCAATGTCTCTGTCTCGCCTTTTTTAAAGGTATACATTTCTTTTTGCACAATATCTGTTGTCTGGCCAGTACCTCTCGAATAGAGCCGCGCATCCTCAAAAATAGGAACATCAATCCTTTTAAATCCATAACTAGGCAGAACTTGGGCGACAATAGAATAAATTTTATTCCAGTATTTTTGGTCTTCTGGTAAAATATCGTGAACCCCGCGCGACGCCTGGATTTTTATTTTGGGAATTTTGGGTTTGCGCGGCTTTGATGGTCTGCCTCGCCGTCTGCCTCGTTTCTTTTTTGTTTCTTTCATATTTTTATTTATTTACTGCTCCTAAACGAACAAATGGCCAGGCCCTTAGCCATGCCCGACCGATAATATTTTTTCTTGCCACTTCCCCCCATTTTCTTGAATCCGAGCTTGCCTGTCGATTGTCTCCGAGAACAAAATACTCTTTATCATTCAGTTTGACAGTAATGTTTCCCGCGGTATAAGCGTCATTTAAATAAGCCGCCTCATCCAGAACAAACGTTTTTTCAAAAGCGCCTTTTATTATTATCTTTCCATTTTCTATTTCTACTGTTTCTCCGGGCAGACCGATTATTCTCTTAATAAAAAACTGCGACGGGTCAAGCGGATATCTAAAAACCACCACATCGCTTCTCTCCGGCTGGCTAAACCGGTAGCTGATTTCATCAATAATCAAATAATCGCCGTTTAAAAAATTCGGTTCCATTGAAGCGCCGTTAACAAAAAACGGCTGGATTAAAAAATATCTGATGGGAATAATAATTGCCAAAGATATTATGATAATCTTCAAAATCTCCCAAACAAAATTCACCCAATATTTAATTCCAGAGATTTTTAATTTATTCTTCATTTAATCAAATGATATAATATAATCAATGGATAGTCAATTAAAAAACCGGATTAATTTTGGCGCATTGGTTATAATTCTGATATCTTTAATAATAGCAGTAGTTATTACGGCATCGCATTCTAACATTTCCCTAAAAAGAGAAATTATCATCATTGCTCAAAATTCAACACACTCAGTTATTAATCTGGGAAACATCATCCCTTTTGCCGAAGAAAAAGAAAAATTGAATTTTTTGTTTTTGGGAATTGGTGGAGAAATAAACCCAGCGCCAAATTTAACCGACACCATAATTATTATCAATAGCACGCCGAGAGCTGAAAATTCAGTTGCCATTTCTCTCCCGCGCGATTTGCTGGTGAAGGTCCCGAATAAAAATTACTATACAAAAATCAATGCCATTTACCAGAATGATGGAATTGAAAGTACAAAAAATATTATTAAAGAAATTACTGGTTTGGAAATTGATTATTATCTGGTGTTAGATTTGGAAAGCGTGAAAAACTTAATTGACAAGCTGGGCGGGATTGACATTAATGTTGAAGAAGATATTTATGATCCGCAGTTTCCAAGCCAGAATAATTCTTTTGAAACGTTTTCTCTTAAAAAAGGCGTTCAGCATCTTGATGGGGAAACTGCTTTAAAATATATCCGCACCAGACACCAACCGCAAGGAGATTTTTCCAGAATTAAAAGACAGCAACAAGTAATCAGCGCGTTAAAGAATAAAATTTTATCTCTGAATTTTATCTGGAATTTTCCCACAATTCTAAGCATCTGGAACACATTACAAAAGCACGCGGCAACAAATATCGGCCTGACTGACATTAAATACGCCTGGAATCTGGCGAAAAAAACCAGCTTGGATGAAATCAATTTTAATACCATCGCTCCTCCCCTGGTAATATCTGATACCGCAATTCTGGGAAACGAAACCGCTTCAGTACTCGTTCCAAAAGCAGGTTTGGATAATTATGAAGAAATTAAAAATTATATTAACGATTTAATCAAATAATATGAAACTAATTGTGGGACTGGGAAATCCGGGGAAAAAATACGCAAAAACCCGACATAATATCGGGTTCAGAGTTGTTGATGAAATGGAAAAATCCCTCGACTTTTCCTCGACTTCGCTCGGAATAAACGCTCGGGACAAAAATTTAATATTTTTGAAGCCCGATACATTTATGAATAATTCCGGTAGAGCCATAAAGCAAGCTCTCAAATACTCATCACTCAAAACTCAAGATTTAATCGTAATTCACGATGATATTGATTTGTTATTCGGTGATGTCCGCGTAAGCAAAGATTCTTCATCTGCCGGACACAAGGGGGTACAATCCATCATTAATGAATTGGGCACGCAAAACTTTACCCAAGTTCGAATAGGAATCAGCCCGAAATCCGAAGCACGAAATCCGAAATCCGAAATCGATACTGCGGACTTTGTTTTAAAGAATTTTACCAAAACCGAAGAAAAGCAAATACCGGAAATAATTAAAAAAGCAATCGATGAAATCGATGCTTTTCTTACTTCCTGTTCCTAGTCCTACCTGCGAGTGTTCGAGATTTTCTCGCATAAGCCAGAAAACCTAGAATCTTTTTGACTACTTACGCAATCAAGGAGGGTAGATTGGTTTTCATCACTCATCAGGCAGGATTAGAAACACGAAATATTTAGTTTTCTTATCCTACCATAAGTATAGCATAATGGCTAATTTATGTCAAGCCCCAATCCCCAAAATATCAAAAAAATCACCATCAGTAATAAAGATTATCCGGAACAACTTAAGGAGATTCACGATCCTCCGCAAGAATTGTATATCAAAGGAGAAATCAAAAATCAAGACAAAGTCGCTGTGGCTGTAGTCGGCACAAGAAAATATTCCCAATATGGAAAGCAGGTTGCACTTGATATTTCTGGAAAACTCGCCAGATTGGGGATTACAATTGTCAGCGGATTGGCTCGGGGCATTGATACGTTTGCCCACCAAGGAGCTTTGGAAAACGGGGGTCGGACAATCGCGGTTTTGGGCAGTGGAATGGACAAAAAAAGTTTTTCTCCTTCCTGCAATTACGATTTAGGAGAAAAAATTGCCAATAATGGCGCGGTAATTACCGAATATCCCGAAGGAACAATTGGCGCTTTTTATACTTTTCCACAAAGAAACAGAATTATCAGCGGATTAAGCTTGGGCATGGTGATAGTTGAAGCACCCGAGGAGAGCGGTGCGTTAATCACTGCTGAATGCGCATTGGAGCAGAATCGCGAAGTATTTGCCATCCCGGGTGATATTTACGCCAAAAATTCCCGAGGCACAAACAAATTAATCAAAATGGGGGCAAAATTAGTCATTGATGTTGATGATATTTTAGAAGAACTAAATTTAACCCATTTATTGACAACTCCAAAAAATAAAGTTAAACCAGAAAGCAAGGAAGAAGAGATTATTTTATATATTCTTTCTGGCCAGCCAACCCACATTGATGAAATCATTATTAAAAGTGGTTTGTCTGTGTCAGCCGTAAATTCAACATTGATGGTTTTGGAATTAAAAAAAGCAGTAAGAAATTTAGGTAATAATAACTTCGTGTTATGCAATTAGTAATAGTCGAATCGCCAACTAAAGCTGGAACTCTGCGAGAATTTCTCGGGGCCGGATATGACGTCCAAGCCAGTTTTGGTCATGTACGGGATTTGCCAAAAAGCAGATTGGCAATAGACATTGAAAACAATTTCAGGCCAGAATATTCAATAATGCCCAAAGCCAGAAAAATAATATCTTTTTTAAAAGAAAAAATCAAAAAAAATAAAAATGTCATACTGGCAACTGACGCAGACCGCGAAGGAGAAGCAATTGCTTTTCATTTGAGCGAAGCGCTAAAATTAAAAAATCCCCAAAGAATTATTTTCCACGAAATAACAAAATCAGCAATTGAAGACGCATTGAAAAATCCAAGGCAAATCAATATGAATTTGGTAGACGCCCAACAAGCCAGAAGAATTTTGGACAGATTAGTGGGCTACAAACTTTCTCCTTTTTTATGGAAAAAAGTTGCCAAGGGATTATCCGCGGGCAGAGTTCAATCAGTTGCCGTGCGATTAGTTGCGGAAAGACAGCGCGAAATAGATAATTTCAAGCCCGAAGAACATTGGACGATTGAAGCAGAATTTAAGAATGGATTGATTGCTGCGCTTAATAAAGTTGATGACAAAATAATTTTCAAATTGGAGATTAAAACAAAAAACGATGCGGATAATATTATTAATGATTTAGATGACGCTGAATATAAAATCAAAAATATTGAGCAAAAAGAGATTAAAAAATATCCTTTTCCACCCTTTACCACCAGCACGCTCCAGCAAGAAGCGTCAAGAAAATTAAAATTATCCGCCAAGCAAACAATGCTTTTTGCCCAACAATTATACGAGAGTGGGCTAATCACCTATATGCGCACCGACTCTGTAAATTTGGCGACGCAAGCCGTACTGAAAACCAGAAATTTGATTAATAAAGATTTTGGCAAAAAATACCTTCCGGAAAAACCAATATTTTACAAGACAAAAAACAAATCCGCACAGGAAGCGCACGAAGCAATCAGACCGACTTTTCCGGAAAAAAATCCGGACAGCATTAAAAAAAATCTCGATGATCACCAATACAGGCTCTATAAATTAATCTGGGCAAGAACCATTGCCTGTCAAATGGGCCCTGCGGTTTTTAACAGCACGGCCGTGGATATTGAAACGTCAAAAAGCAACAATAATCACATTTATAAATTTAGAGCCAATGGCAATGTAATGAAATTTGATGGATTCTTGAAGGTCTGGCCGACACAGACAGAAGACAAGATTTTACCGGAATTAAAGAAAAATGAAGTTCTGAAATTAATCAAACTTGTCCCCGGCCAGCATTTTACCGAACCACCAACTCCTTATACAGAAGCAACTCTAATTAAAGCGCTCGAAGAAAGCGGCATTGGCAGGCCGTCAACTTACGCGCCAACACTGGACACAATTCAAAAAAGAAATTATGTGATGAAAAAAATCAAATATCTGCATCCAACCGATATTGGAATCGTGGTCAATGATTTATTGGTTGAAAACTTCCCGCAAATCGTTGATATTGAATTCACCGCAAAAATGGAGGAGGACTTGGATAAAATTGCCGAAGGAAAAACAAAATGGGTTCCGGTAATAAAAAGCTTTTACGCGCCGTTTGAAAAAAATCTTGAAGAAAAATATAAAACAATTGATAAAAAAGAAATAACCGAAGAAAAATCAGACCAAATTTGCGAGAAATGTGGCTCGGCAATGATAATTAAAATCGGCAGATTCGGAAAATTCTTGGCTTGCTCCAATTTTCCAAAATGTAAAAACACCAAGTCAATAAACGCCTCTATCGGCATGAAATGTCCGAGATGTAACACTGGCGATATAATTGAAAGAAGAACCAAAAAAGGAAAAATCTTTTACGGCTGCAGCAATTATCCAAAATGTGATTTTGCTTTATGGGATAGACCGACTGGCGAAAACTGCCCAAAATGCAGTTCTCCTCTTGTCAAAACCCGCTTTAATAAGGTAAAATGTAGTAATAAAGAATGTGATTTTGTATGAAAAATAGAAAATTAAAAATAATTCCCTTGGGCGGAATGGAAGAAGTTGGCAGAAATATGACTGTTTTCGAATATGGCAATGATATCGTTATTCTAGATATGGGCATCCAATTTCCGGAAGAAGATATGCCCGGCATTGATTTTATAATCCCCAATATCAGCTATTTGCGCGGCAAGGAAAAAAATATCCGCGGGGCAATCTTCAGCCACGGCCATCTTGACCATATTGGCGCTGCTCCGTTACTTTTAAAAAAGCTCGGCTATCCGACAATTATTGGCAGAGACCTGACAATTGCCTTAATTGAAAAAAGAATGGAAGATTACGCTAAAGGATCAGCTAAATATTTAAAAATTATTAAGATTCAATCAATTAATGACCGGCTTGATTTAGGCAAATTTCGCATCGGCTTCTTTAATGTAGAACATTCGATTGTGGGTGCAATTGGCGTTATCATTAACACGCCAGCTGGAACAGTTATTCATCCGGGCGACTGGACAATGGAAAAAAATCCAACCAATCAACAAGCAATTACCTATAATCATTTATCTTCTTTACCGACGCCAAAAATTTTAATGCTTGAAAGCTTGGGCTCGCTTGATACTACTCATGAATTGGTCTCGGAAAAAGATATGTACGCTAATCTGGAAAGGATTATCAGCAAAGCAGAAGGCAAAGTAATTATTGGCACCTTTTCTTCCCAAATAAAAAGAGTCGGCCACATTATTGAATATGCCAGAAAAATTGGCAAGAAAGTCGCTCTCGACGGCTACAGCATGAAAACAAATATTGAAATAGCCAAAGGATTGGGCTATGTAAAAGTTGATGAGGGAGTTTTTGTTCCCATTAATGACATCCGTAAATATCCGGAAAATAAAATTATAATTATCTGTACCGGAGCGCAGGGCGAAAGCAATGCGGTTTTATCGCGGATAATCACTGGCAGCCATAAATTCATCCGCATCAAAAAAAACGATACTATTATTTTCTCTTCGTCTGTTATCCCCGGAAACGAAAGGACAATCCAGCGGCTGAAAGACGGCCTTTACCGCAAATGCGACAATGTTATCCATAACGACATAATGGACGTCCATACCAGCGGCCATTCCAATGCCGCCAGCATTAAAGAAATAATCAAACAAATCCGGCCAGATTTTTTCCTGCCGGTTTATGCTAATCATTATTTTTTAAAAGAAGCAGCAAAATTGGCAATACAGGTTGGGATTCCTAAAGATAAAATATTTGTTCTTGATAATGGTTCAATTATTGAATTTCAAAATAAAACAGCCAAGGTTTTGAATAAAAAAGTTGATACTAGTTATGTTTTTGTCGACGGGCTGGGTATTGGCGATATTGGCCACATTGTTTTACGCGATCGTCAAACAATGGCTGAAGACGGAATGTTTGTAATTATAACCACAATCGATAGGCAGACCGGTAAAGTTAAAAATAATCCAGATATAATTTCCCGCGGTTTTATTTATATGAAAGAATCAAAAGAACTTTTAACAGAAGCGCGCAAAAAAGTAAAAGAAATTGTTGAACACACAACCATTGCTGGAGCGCCGATTGACTGGGTGTATGTTAAAGATAATTTGCGGGATAAAATCGGCCAATTTTTGTATTCTAAAACCAAGCGCCGACCGATGATTCTTCCGGTTATAGTGGAAATATAAAATTAAAAAATTTAAAATTGATAAAAGAATAAACTGCCCGAGTGGCGGAATTGGTTTACGCGTACGACTCAAAATCGTATGGCCGCAAGGCCGTGAGAGTTCGAGTCTCTCCTCGGGCACAATAAAAATAACGAGGTTTAACTTCGTTATTTTTATTCCCGAAATACTAATTACAAAATACAAACTACTTTTTAATCAATACTCTCCTTCCCTCTATTTTCAACCTATCTTCGCAAAAAAGTTTAATTGCTTCGGGAAAAGCTTGATGTTCGATTTTTAAGCCGCGTTTTTTGAATGATTCTAGGGTGTCATTTTCTTTTACTGGATTTATTTTCTGAATAATAATCGGGCCGGTATCAACCCCCTCGTCAACGAAATGCACCGTGCAACCGCCGACTTTACAACCATAACGCAAAGTATCGCCATAGCCATCGGTGCCGGGAAATGACGGCAATAATGCCGGATGAATGTTAATAATCCGGTTTTTATATTGCCTGATAAAATAAGGCGTAATAATTCGCATATACCCGGCCAAAACCACCAAATCAATTTTATATTTTTTCAAAATCTTAATGATTTTCTTTTCATGTTCTTCGCGCGGAATATCTTTATGGTCAATAAAATAAGCTGGGATTTTGGCTTTTTTCGCCCGAACCAAACCATAAGCATCTGTTTTATTTGAAATCACCACCGCCAAATTACATTTCAATTTTCCAGCTTTAATATGGTCAATGATTGACTGCAAATTCGTTCCGTTTCCGGAAATTAAAACCGCGATATTTTTCTTTTTCATATTACAATATTAATTAATCTCCCTTTAACAAATATAATTTTTTTAATTTTATTATTGCCGATAAATTTTTTAATTTTATCTCGGGACAAGGCAAGTTTTTCTGCTTCTGACTGAGAAATCTCCGCATTTGTTTCTATTTTATCCCTCACCTTACCATTAATTTGGATTACCAACTCAATTGTCTCTTTCCTGATTAATTTTTCATCATATTTTGGCCAAGATTCTTTAAAAATAGAACTTTTATGACCAAGCTTATTCCACAATTCTTCGCAAATATGCGGAGCAAATGGAGATAAAATTTTCAAAAAACTTTCCGCATCTTTTTTACTCATCACGCTATCTTTTTCTGCCCAGGCGTTAATCAATTCCATCATTACTGCAATCGCAGTATTGAATTTAAAATTTTCTATGTCGCTGCCGACTTTTTTAATTGTATAATGAAGTTTTTGCGTCAATTCTTTGCTGATTTTGTCCCCGATTTTCTTTTTATCTTGCATTATAAACCAAATCTTTTTCAAAAATCGGTATGCTCCCGATATGCCTTTATCGCTCCACGCGCCGCCGTCTTCAAACGCAGCAATAAACAATACGTACAATCTGAAAGTGTCTGCTCCGTATGCCTTAATATAGTCATCGGGAATTATAACATTACCTTTTGACTTGGACATTTTGCTGCCATCGGAAGCCAAAATCATTCCCTGATGATTTAATTTTGTAAATGGCTCGTCAAATTTTACAAATCCCTGGTCATAAAGAACCTTGGCAATAAATCTTGCGTAAAGCAAATGCAAACAGGAATGTTCTGCGCCGCCGGTATATTGGTCAACTGGCAACCACTTGTCCGCTAATTTCTTCTCGAACGCCTCATTTTTCAAATAAGGGCTGATATATCTTAAATAATACCAGGATGAACAAACAAAAGTATCCATTGTTTCCGTGCTGCGCTTGGCATTTGCTTTACATTTCGGACATTTCACATTTACAAATTCTTTTGACCTTGCCAAAGGGGATTCGCCGTCTGCAGTTGGCTTGAAATCTTTTAAATCCGGTAATTTGACTGGTAAATCTTTTTCCGTAACCAAGACCTCGCCGCACTTGTCGCAATAAATTATCGGAATCGGTGCGCCCCAATATCTTTGCCGAGAAATCAGCCAGTCACGCAAATGGTAATTTACTGTTTTTTTGCCTAATTTTTTCTCGGATAAATATTTTGTAATTTTTTCAATCGCCTCTTCTGATTTTAATCCATTAAATTCTCCGGAATTAATCAACTCCCCATATTCCGTAAAACATTCTGTCTCTGGACGCAATTCGGTCTTCGAACCCATAGCAAGATCTCTGGCATTTCGCGCAAAAGTCATTATTGCTTTGGGTACGATAACTTTTTTAATTTTAATTCCGTATTTCTTGGCAAATTCGTAATCTCTTTCGTCGTGCGCTGGCACAAACATAACCGCACCACCACCATAACTGGCAATTACATAATCGCCAATCCAAATTGGAACTTTTTCATTATTTATTGGATTGATTGCGTATGCGCCAGTAAATACTCCTGTTTTTTCTTTTTCTAAATCAGTTCTTTCTAATTCTGATTTTTTCTTGCTCGCTAAAACATAATCATCAACTTGCTTTTTATATTCGGGAGTGGTAATTTTTTTAATCAATTCGTGTTCTGGCGCTAAAATTAAGGCAGTCACGCCGAAAATAGTATCAGCCCGTGTTGTAAACACGGGAATTTCGAATTTCGAACCTTGCCTGCCGGCAGGCAGGTTTTGAATTTTGAATTCTATTGTTGTGCCCTCGCTTCGTCCAATCCAATTTTTCTGCATTGCAATTGTTCTTTCTGGCCAATTGATCTTTTTATGTCCTTCCAATAATTTATCGGCATAAGCAGTAATTTTAAAAAACCATTGTTTTAAATTTTTCTGAATTACTTCTGATTCGCATCTCTCGCATTTTCCATTAATCACCTGCTCATTGGCTAAAACTGTTTTGCAGGACGGACACCAGTTAACCGGCGCTTCAGCGCGATAAGCCAAGCCATCTTTATATAATACGCCAAACAACCATTGAGTCCATTTGTAATATTCCGGATCAGAAGTATTGATTTCCTTTTCCCAGTCATACATCAATCCCAATGATTTTAATTGTTTTCTGCCAAAATCAATATTCTGTTTGGTACTGATTGAAGGATGAACGCCTGATTTAATAGCATAATTTTCTGCTGGCAAGCCAAAAGCATCAGCTCCTATTGGCTCAAAAACGTTAAAGCCCGTCATTCGCTTATACCTTCCAAGCACATCCGCGCCAGTGTAATTATATCCATGACCAATATGAATCTTGTCCCCTGACGGATAATAAAACATCGCCAAATTGTAAAATTTGGGTTTTTTATTATCTTTCAAATTGCAGAAGTTTATCTTCCCTTTTTCCCATTTCTTCTGCCACTTGGGTTCAATTTTATTAGGATTGTAATTCTCCATTATTAATTATATTATACCAAATTAAACAACTCTTTAGCATTCTTGGTTGTTTGTTCTGCGACTTGGTCAAAAGAGATTCCTTTTATCTCGGCAATTTTTTTAGCAATATGTTTTATATTTTCGGGTGTGTTACGGATTAATTTATCTTTTTGGCGTAAGGGTTCTGGTATCATATATGGCGCGTCGGTTTCAAGTAAAATTCTTCCAAGCGGACAATTTTTTATAACTTTATCATAATCCCGCGCATAAGTGATTAAGCCAGTAAAACTCAAATAAAATCCCATTTTCAAATATTCTTCAGCATAAGACCACCGACCCATGTAGCAATGAAGAACACCTTTTAACTGGAAATTGGTTGTATGGAAATTGGAAATTAGTTTTAAAATCTCTGGAAATAGACGACGAGAATGAATAATTACTGGCTTATTTAATTCTTTCGCTAATTTTAAATGTCGAATAAAAACTTTTTGCTGTTTTCTCTGCACTTCCAAGTCGTTTTCGCAAAATTCGTAATCAAGTCCGGTTTCGCCAATCGCTACCACTTTGGAATGTTTCGCTAAATTATGATATATCATTATATCATAATCTTCTTTGCTGGTGTTATGCGGATGTATCGCCACGCTGGCATAAACCCCCTTTTCGTATCTCTCCGCAATTTCAATGGCTTTTTTAGAGGTCTCCAAATCCGCGCCAACATTTATCATCCATACTTGTGGTGAGCTTGTCGAACCAGCTAAACAGCGGCCGATGATTTCCTCTCGGTCGCTGTCAAAATCCTTAAAATTCAAGTGACAATGAGTATCAATTAACATTATATTCTCGGAAACAAAATTTCTGATTTCCCTGTTTTTATTTGTTTTTTTATTTTTTCGCTCGTTTGCGGCAAAAATGGGGCGATTAAATTGGTGATTTCGGAAATACAATAAAGTAGATTGGATATAGTTTTTTCCGGATTCGGATTTCTCCACGGTTTTTCTTTTTCAATATATTCATCGCAAAAACTAATCAACTTCCAAATCGCTTCTAATGCTTGATTAAATTCAAATTCTTCAATTGCTTTTACGCAATCTTTTTTCGTTTTTTCAATTAATTTCAAAATTTCTTTTTGGGGCTTCCCGGATTTAATATTGTTTTTTGTTGCGAGCGTTAATATGCGAGCAACTAAATTTCCCAATCCATTTGCTAAATCAGAATTATACAATTCCTCAAATCTTTGGATTGAAAATTCTCCGTCTTCATAAGACGGAATCCCACGCAATAAATAATATCTCACAGCATCAATACCATATTTATCAACTAAATCAATTGGGCTTGGTAGGGTTATTTCCGATGATTTGCTTACTTTCTGGCCTTCAAGATTAATGAATCCGTGGATAAAAACCTGTTTCGAGGTTGGCAAGCCCGCAGATAAAAGCATTGCTTGCCACATCGCTGTTTGCTGCCTCAAATTATCTTTGCCTGCAACTTGAATCGCATTTGGTTTTTTAATTGTTCCCCAAAATTCTTTAAACTTCTTTTCGTTTTCCGGCCAACCAAGACAAGAGATATAATTAATTAAAGCATCGAACCAAACATACATCACGTGGTCATCGTCCCCAGGCACTGGCACACCCCACGGCATTTTTGTTTTAAGCCGTGAAATACTAAAATCCTGCAAGCCATTTTTCACAAAATTATAAATTTCTTTCTGGCGATGTACGGGGATTACAAAATCTTTATTTTTATCATACAAATCCAAAAGTGGTTTTTGATATTTAGAAAATTTAAAAAAGTAATTTTCTTCTTCAATAATTTCAATTTCTCTATCGGGATGAATTGGACATTTGCCGTCGACCAACTCTGATTCGGTTTTTTCTAACTCACATCCTACGCAATACTTTGTCTTATAATTCTTTTTGTAGATATCGCCATTAGTTTCGCATATTTTCCAAAAATTCTGAGCTGCCTTTATATGATGTTTGTCAGTGGTACGGATAAAATTATTATACGAAAGGTTTAATTTTTCTTTTAGTAAATCAAATTTAGCTGCGTATTCGTCGCAGTATTTTTGGGGGTCCTTTTTTTCTTCCAGTGCTTTATTATAAACTTTTAATCCGTGTTCATCAGTCCCAGTATTAAAAAACACCTCGTCGCCTAATTTGGCGCGGTATCTTGCGATTACATCGGCCTGTACGATTTCTAATGCGAAACCTATATGCGGTGGTGCATTCACATACGGAAGTGTGGTTGTAATATAGAATTTTTTCATATTAATTTCAGTTTATCAAAAAATCCCTTTGTTGTTAAGTTTTTTAAAGATATAATTAAATATGTGATTGCCATTCCTCACATTGTTGTTGGAGCTGCTATCGGAGCCAAGACCCACAATCTTGGCCTTATTATAATTTTTTCATTATTGGGACACTGGATTATGGACAGGATTCCTCATTGGGATTACGCTTCTTTAAAAAACATAGTCGATTTTCAACAAACGAAAAAAATTAAATATCTTTTAATTTTTCTAAGAAAACTTTCAGTTGATATCCTGGTCGGCCTCTTGATTGTTTTGGGGATTATTATTTCAAAAAAAAATTTTGACTTAAATTCGTTAATATTTATTGTGATTGGAATATTTTTCTCAATTCTACCCGATATTGCACTCACTATTATAACTCTTTTTGTTGATTCCGAAAAAAATAAATTTGCGAAGGGTTATCTTGATTTTCACAAGAAATTTCTCCATTTCAAGCACAAAGAAAAGGAAGGTCAAATAACCTTCCTTGGCCTTTTAACGCAGATTGTTGTCATTATTTGTGCTCTAATTGGTTTCTTCGTTTAATCATATCTTTCAAGAATTCTGCAAAAACTGCGGCCAAGGGAACAGCGAGAATCATTCCTAAAATCCCGCCCAGCTGTCCGCCGATAAGCAACGCCATAATCACCACTACTGGATTCAAGCCCACTACCTTGCCAATAACCAATGGCGTAATTACATAATTTTCAAGTTGCTGAATCACTACATATAAAATAAAAACCCAGAAACCCAAAATCGGCGCCTGTAAAAATCCGATTAATACTGCCGGAATACCCGCCAAAACCGGCCCGATATAAGGGAAAATTTCCAAAGCCCCTGCCAAAATAGCCAATAAAAGCGCGAATTTAATATTTAGGAAATGAAGTCCGATGTAGGCCAGAACACCAACAATCACGCCCAGAATAACCTGCCCTTGCATCCATTTCCCAAATTTTCTCTGCGCTCTCTCCCATAAATCCAATATATGGTCGCGGTAATGAATGGGAATAATGGCGGTCAAAATTCTTTGCACGCCCTTTTTTAATACGGAAATATAAAAAGATATGATTAAAATCAATATAAAAGAAAATACTCCGCCGAAAATTCCAAATGCGGTTGAAAGCATATTTGCGCTCCTTCCCTTTAAATAATTGCCCAATTCGGTCAGAGATTCCTGAAAACGATTAACGAGGCCTTGATATTTTGACGAGGCCTCTTTTAATGCATTAAATTTATCTGATATTTTTTCAATATACTGTGGCAGGGTTGATGCCAAACTTTTTACGTCGCGAGTAATGCTTGGGATAATTAAGTAAATTACCAGAGTCAGAATCCCGATGACAATAATATAAACCAGCAATGCTCCGATTACTCGGGGTATTTTTATTTTTTCCAATAAATTTACAATTGGTACAACGGCTGATGCGATAATCAACGCAAAAAGGAAAATAATAATTACGTTTTTAATTAAATAAAGAAATATCAAAAAGAGAATTATGAAAATAACCCTTAAAATCGTATTCGTGGAAATATTTATGGTTTTGGATTCGTTCATAATTTTAATAATTTTTCAAATTTTGCTTTTTCCTTGAATGGGCCGATTAACGCCAAATTCAATTTTTCCGGCTTAAATATGTCTCTGGCAACCCTTTGCACATCTTCGGCTGTCACTGCTTCTATTTTAGCAAATATCTCGTCAAGGGTCAAAATCTCTTTCTCTAATAATTCCTGCTCGCCGTAAAATTCAGCCTGGTCATCGGATGTCTCCAGATTTAAAGCCATTCTTCCGATAATAAGATCTTTTATTTTTCTTAATTCTTCGCGTCCAACTTTTTTATCTTTTAAAAGCTTATAATTTTTAAGAGTGATTTGGATTGCTTTATCCACTCTTCGATTGTCAACTCCTGCTCCCGTAACCAGATATCCGCTATCTGTAGAATTATCGGATATTGTTCTTATGTAATAAGCCAGGCCATATTTTTCTCTTATTTCAAGAAATAAACGGGAAGTATGCCCCTTCCCCAGAATCGCGCTCAAAACATCCAAAACATATTTGTCTTTGTCGAATAAATCCACGCCCCTTACTCCAAGACAAAAATGGGTTTGGTCTGTTTTTTTATAGTGAACGGCCAATTCCGGTTTCCCTTGGATTTCGACAACCTTATCTTTAATTTTTGGTTTTATTGTATTTGCGCCCTTAAAATAATCGGCGACTTTGTTTTTCAAATCTTTTTTTATGTTTCCCGCAACAACAACAATTGTATTTTGGACAGAATAACAACTTTTTAAATAATTTATAAAATTGTCTCTTTTTAAATTTATAATCGAATCTTTGGTGCCGGCCACAAACCATCCCGCGGGCTGATTTCCATAAAGTAGCTCTTCCCATAATTTCCATATATATGTCATCGGTTGATCCATATTCATATTAATCTCTTCGATAATCACACCCCTTTCTTTGTTTATTGCTTTTTGATTGATAGCAGAATGTAGATATACATCCGAGACCCAATCCAAGGCCACGTCTAAATGCTTTCCGTCTACCTTCACCCAATAACCCGTCATTTCTTTACTAGTAAAAGCATTATGCATTCCGCCGACTTTTTCTACTATCTCATTCAATTTTAAGGGGGTCGGCCTCTTTTTCGTTCCTTTGAAAAACATATGCTCCAAAAAATGGGAAATGCCGTTGATTTCCTTTGTTTCATATTTTGAGCCGGTTCCGACCAAAACTAAAACAGTCACTGCCTTGGTATTTTTCATCGGTACAGTGACCAGTCGTAGTCCGTTTTTAAATGTGAATTTTTGGTACGGCTTAGACATCTAACTTATCTCTAATATAATTTTTTAGTTCTTTTATTTTTACTCTCTCTTGCTTCATATTGTCCCGGTTGCGGACAGTAACATCATCCTTTTCAAGTGTGTCAAAATCAATGGTTACGCAAAATGGCGTGCCGATTTCATCTTGGGAAAAATATCTTTTACCGATATTCCCTCTGTCATCCCAGGCAACAGAAAATTCTTTTTTCAAATCAACATAAATCTCTCGCGCTTTTTTAACCAATTTTGGCTTATTTGCCAGCAATGGAAACACAGCAACTTTATACGGCGCTAATTTTGGATGTAGCTTTAAAACAATCCTGCCTGCCCCGTTTCCTTCGGGGTCTTTTTCTTCGTGATAAGCATCAATTAAAAAAAATAATGCTGCTCTGTCCACTCCTCCAGATGTCTCAATTACCCAGGGAATAAATTTTTCTTTTGTTTCGGCATCAAAATAACTCATATCCTGGCCCGAATATTGCTGATGTCTTGATAAGTCCCAGTCCCCGCGATGATGAATGCCTTCGCATTCCTGCCAACCCGCTTCGCCGAATCGAGGCGAGCCGAATGGTGTGTTGTATTCAATATCCCACGCAGCACGGGCATAATGAGCCAATTCATTTTTAGCGTGTTCTCTGAATCTCAAATTTTCTTTTTTAATTCCTAAATCTTTATACCAATTCATTCTAATTTCTTTCCAAAAATCATACTGCTTCATTGATTCTTTCTCGTCCGGCTTAACATAATATTGCAATTCCATTTGTTCAAATTCTATTGAACGATAAGTAAAATTTCCCGGAGTAATCTCGTTTCTGAACGCCTTGCCAATCTGGGCAATGCCGAAGGGAATTTTTGTTCTTGTTGAATTCAAAATATTTTTGAAATTCACATGCACGCCCTGGGTAATCTCGCCTCTCAAATAAGTAATGTTCTTTTCATCTTCCACAACCCCGAGTTTTGTCTCAACCAAAAGATTGAATTTCTTTGGTTCGGTCCATTCTGTTTTTTCTTTGTTTTTCGCATGCTCCTTCTCGTGCTCCGCAATTTGTTCTTTTTGGTCAGCTTTAAATCTTTGGTGACAGGTCTTGCATTCAATTAAGGGGTCGGCGAAACTTTGAATATGCCCAGACGCCTCCCAAACTTTCGGATTCATAATAATTGAGGTGCTGATACCGAAAACATCATCTCTTTTTTTAACCATTGTTTCCCACCATTCTTCTTTAATATTGAATTTCAATTCCGCTCCCAATGGACCATAATCCCAAGTGCCCTTTAGCCCGCCATAAATCTCCGAACCCGGATAAATAAATCCCCGGCGCTTACAAAGACTGACAAGCTTTATCATTAAATCTTGATTGTGTTGTTTTTCTGTCATAATTCGTGTGCTACTGGCTTATCCTCCCATCGTTTGGCCCGACCCTCGAATCATCGGGTAAAGTTGCATCAATCGACGGAGCTGAATTATCTAAACTAATTTCCGTAAACAAATCTTTTCCGGAAATTGTTGATTCATTGATTAAAATCGGTGTCTGGCCAATCTGGTTGATTGACGGAGTAAGTCCGATTTGGAAAATTAATTCATACGGCGACATTGTTACTCCTACACCAGCGGCAATCCTGCCCAAATCCCAAATAATTTCTTTTGTCCTTTCATTGTAGGAAACCTGACCTTTGTTGGATTTATTAATTTGATAATTGGTCCAGCTAATTCCTTGTGGAAGCGTTGCCTTAACCTGCACGTTATCCGAATCATTTGAAGTGTTACTAACTATCCAGTGCACGGTATAGGTGGTGAGATTGTCAACTTTTGGTGGAATCGGACCAGTGTTAGATATTCCCGGCGATGGGTCATAATAATAAGCTTTTGTGTTTAAATCTAATTGACTATTAATCTTGCAACTTAACTCTTTCTCAAATTTCAATTCTGTTCCGGCAAACTTGGCGGGAACGGTTAATGTTTGGATTTCCGCAATTGCGTTCGCTGTAAAATTTTTATCATTAAAATTAAAAATTGGCAATGATTTCTTTACGGGAATTGAAAAATCTACACTGCCCGACTGGTTTGGTTCGAGCAAGGCCAATTCTTCTACGTCTGCTCCGCTCCAAGTAATAACATTGTTCCTGCTGTCAAAAAATCCTTGGTCGTTTAAATCTATTTCTTTTACGTCAAAAACGCTGTCTTTTAAATATGCCTTTAAAATCAATTCTCTTAATGCAACATCAGTATTATTTTTAAAATAAATCTTGTATCTCAATTCCTGCCCAGTATTTATTTTACAATTATCGCTTATTTCGTTAACTTTCACCTCTAAAATAATCGGGGCTGCCGATATTTGGGTGACAAATTCTGACTTTCCGTATTGCAGAAAATTCTCGTTTTCCATCTTGCCAATCGAGCCCCTGATAACCTTGTTTTCCCTTTCTTGACCATTTAAAACGCCGTTTAAAACAATGCTTTTCTTTTCATTCGCCTTTAAAGAAATATTTTCCCAAACATTGTTTTCTTTTTGTGATTTCGGTGCCGGCTCTGCGTTTTTAAATTGAAATTCGTCAGGATATTCTAAATTAATCTTCAAATCACTGATATTTTCATCTGTCTTGTTTTCGTATTCAATCAAGTAACTTACCTGCTGACCGGCAACTACCTTTTCCGAGCCTTCAATGTTTAAGCTAATTAAAGTTTTATTGATTTCAATTTTTAAGGAATTGGAATTCTCAAAATGCGAATTGATATTCTGGGGCTTGTAATCCAGGCGCGCGCCGATATTTTTTGATTCTCCTTTCTCGCCTACTAATCTGATTTTGAATTCTTCTTCGCCCCCTGCTTTGCTGCCGATAGTTCCTAAGCTCCTTGTGTCCTGAAAAATCTGTTTGCCATCCGAAGAAAAAACTCCCTGCGGATAATTCAAGATTATGTGCACGTCATTTAATGCCACACGGTTGTTGTTTTGATATTTAATAGTTAAAATTGTTTCCTCGCCAGAAGAAATTTCGTCGGGCGCGCTAATACTCAATTCCACCCTGGATACATTAAAAGCACTCCTACCCCAGAAAATCGCCGCAACTACAATAATTATTCCAAAAACAATCACAATTGCCGAAATCTTCGGCAAGTTTTTTTTGTTGAAAAACGATTTTTTTTCTTTTCCCTGTTCCGTGTTTTGCGTCTGATTTTGCGGAATATTTTGATTTATTGGCTTAAATTGAAAATTCTCTTCCATTGGTTTTAGTATAACATTTTTAATATAAGTTTTCTATTTGTTTCATCTCTTCCGGGTCGTAGCCGAGAAGCTGGATTAATTTTTTCTGAAATTTACCCACTATGTAGGACGTCGCACGTCCTACATTACCCACATTAATATCTTTAAATGTTCCTAAAATTAATTTCCAAATATCTTCATCCCTTTCTTCTCCAACAATTGCTTCATCAATCAAATCTATTATTTTCTTGGCAATTTTTATTTTTTCCAAATCTTTTTTGATATTTAAAAACTGGTCAATCAAAACCGCGTCTTTTAAAATCAAAGAATTCTTGCCCTCAACCAAAATAAGTTGGACATAAGAAATCGGTTCAATATGTCCGCGCAATTTACTCTCCATTTTTTTCACACCAATTGCCCGAATATTAATCTTTCCCAATTTTTCCGAATAAACAATTAAATTCCGACCTGTTTCATTCAGGTCAGCTGATTTCAATATAATCGCTTTGGTTTTAATCATGTTTTAATTATACCAAATATTTATTGATTTTTAAAAAACGAAAAGGGAGCTTGATTTAAACGCTCCCTTGACTTAAAATGGCTTATTCGTGTTGAAAATCTCGACGACGCTCCATTCTCCCGCATCTGATACAGCGCCAGTTAGTAAACCAATCATAGCCCTCGATCCTTCCTCTCCAATCACGAATCTTCCCCTTGACGTTTTTCTCGTCGAGTGTCCACTGATGACTGAGGTGCCACCCACAGATAAGATGCCAACCAGAGAAAAGCCGCTTTAAAAATTTTTTCATAACAGCCTCCTATGTTGGGATTTTGAAAACCTTCTTCATTATAGCAAATCCGCAGAAATTGTCAAGCCCTTGCCTGTTTCAAACGCTATATCATTGGCAACAACAGATCTTTTGATTTGCTCTTTGTTTCTCTCCACAATTTCTTTTAATTTCTCGTCTCCAAAAATCACCCGAATCTTATCTTTCGGCGTCAACCCCATTCCTTTTCTTTTTGCCTGAATACTACGGATAAAATCTCGGACGATTCCTTCTTCTTTTAATTCGACAGTAATTTCCGTGTCTAAAACCACCCCCTCTTTCAATTTTTCATCCACAACTATTTCTTTTACATTCACCTCATCTTTAATTAGCCCTAATAAATCGTTTGAGAGTTTGTAATTTGGAATTTGTAATTTACTTAAAGGTTGACGCACTTTTAAGCTTGCTCCTGCTCTTTTTTGTAACGCCAAACTACAAATATTTCTTGCTTCTTGCATTTGCTCTTCTAATTTTTCATCAATCAATTTTTTCTCAATTTCTGGCCAATCGTCTAAATGCACGCTTTCTTTCGGCCCGCCAATTTCTTTATAAATATAATCCGCCATAAACGGCATAATCGGCGCCATTAATTTTGATAATTCCAATAAAACATATTTTAAGGTTTGTGTCGCTCCCTGCTTGTCGTCGGATTTAAATCTATCTCTCGATCGTCTTAGATACCAAGTTGATAAATCATCAATAAATCCGGCAATCGGTCGCGTGGCAAGATTTAGGTCATATTTTTCATACGCGCCAGTAATTTCTTGTTTTAATGATTCTGTCTTTGACAAAATCCACTTATCAAGAATGTTCTTGCTTTTATAATTAGCTTCCAAATTTTCCGCGCCGAACATTTTATAAAAAGAAAACACATTAAGCAAAAGCAATAAAACCTTTTTTACTACTTCATCAACACCTCTTTCAGAAAAACACAAATCATCTGCCCTCATCACCGGAGAAGCCGCCAAATAATATCGCACTGCATCTGCTCCATATTTTTCAAAAACATCCATTGGGTCGGGATAATTTTTCAGGCGCTTGGACATTTTTTTGCCGTCTTCAGCCAAAACAATTCCATTTACCACCACATTTTTAAATGCTGCACTGTGCTTTATTGCGGTCGATAAAACATGCATATAATAGAACCATGCGCGTGTCTGATCAGCCCCTTCGGCAATAAATTCAGCTGGGAAATTATCTTCAAATTTTTTCTTATTTTCAAATGGATAATGCATTTGTGCGTATGGCATTGAACCCGACTCAAACCAGCAATCCAAAACATCAGATACTCTCTTTGCCTCGCCGCTGCATTTTTCGCATTTTACCTTAATTTTATCTATAAAATGTTTGTGCAGGTCAGAAATTTTTTCTTTGCTGGCTTTTTCCAATTCTGCGATAGAACCAAAAACAATCTTGTGGCCGCATTTTTCACAAACCCAAATCGGAATTACCGAACCCCAAAATCTCTGGCGTGAAATGGACCAATCGCGCGCGCCTTCCAGCCATTTGCCAAACCTTCCCTCTTTGATGTGCTCTGGCACCCAATTAATGTGCTTGGCATGTTTTAATAATTTATCTTTTAATTCTGTTACATTCACAAATAAAGATGACGTGGCATAATTTAAAAGTGGAGATTCACAGCGATAACAAATAGGATAGGAATGCGTAAATAATTCAGTCCTAAAAACCAAATTTTTATTTTTTAAATATGCAATTATTTTTTCATCGGTTAAACGAGTATTTTCTTTGGGCTTAACCTCCATTCCAGAAAAATCTTTTACTTCATCAATAATCTGACCATTCATTTTCACGTGCTGAATAAATGGTAAATTCTTTTTTTTGCCTAAATTCATATCATCTTCGCCAAAAGCCGGAGCAATATGCACAATGCCGGTTCCGTCTTCAATGGAAACAAAATCTGCTAATTGAATGATGTACAAATTTTGCCTATTCTTTAGATTGGAATCAACAAAATAATCAAATAACGGCTTATATTTTTTGCCTTCTAAATCTTCTGCTTTAATTTTTTCAATTATTTTATGTTCTTTCTCGCCGAAAATCGCATCCACGTTCTGCTCTACCAATATATATTTCCCGTCATCGGACTGGACTTTAACATAGTCCACTTTTTCGCCCATTGCCAATGCCACATTCCCGGGCAAGGTCCAAGGGGTAGTTGTCCATGCCAGAATATATGTGCCAGGATCATCAACTAACTCAAATTTAGCAATTACAGAAACATCCTCAATATCCTGATAACTATCGCTAACTTCTGATTGTGATAAAGTTGTTTCACAGCGCGGACAGATATGCATTGATTTATATCCTTCGTAAATAAGTCCCTTGTTCCACAATTCTTTGAATACCCACCAAATACTTTCCATGTAATTTAAATCCATGGTTTTATAGGCATTATCCATATCCACCCATCTGCCCAATCTTTCGATAACTTTTCTCCATTCTTCGGCATAAATTAAAACTTTGCTGCGGCAGGTTTCATTAAATTTATCAATGCCGATTTTCTCAATATCTTTTTTGTGTTTCAGTCCCAATTCTTCTTCAACGATGTTTTCGATTGGCAGACCGTGACAGTCCCAACCCCATTTTCTTTCTACTCTGTATCCTTGCATTGTCCAATATCGCGGTACTATGTCTTTTACTAAGCTTGCTACAAGATGTCCGTAATGCGGTGTGCCGGTTGCAAATGGAGGACCATCATAGAAAACATAGTCACCTTTTGGCGATTTCTTTTCTAACGATTTCTGAAAAATCTTCTCTTTCTTCCAAAATTCCAATATTTTCTTTTCTATTTCCGGTATATTCATAAATTTACATTTTTTCGATTGTGTTTATGCCCAATAAATTTAACCCGCTTTTTAAAACAATTGTTACAGCTTTAATCAAAGCTAGTCTGACCGATCGAATATTCGGATCCGCTTTTAAAACATTAAATTTTTCATAAAAATTATTGACCAAACTAGATAATTCATACAAATAATCCGTCAAATTATTCATTCGGAATGTCTCAGCCGAATTTACGACAACGTCTGGAAATTGTATTAGTTTTTTCACGATATCCAGTTCTTCGTTCTGCTTTAAAAATTCTGGCTTAAAGCTTCCTGCAAATTTAGTTTTTCCCAAAATACTTTGCAATCGGACATATGTATATAAAATATACGGGGCGGAATTGCCTTCAAAACTTAACATTTTATCCCAATCAAAAACAATATCGCTCTGTCTGTTTTGGGAAAGGTCATTATATTTTAATGCGCCGATACCAATAATTTTGGCTGCTTCCTTTCTTTCTTTTTCTGGCAAAGAAGGATTTTTCTCTTTTATGGTTTTCTCTGCTAATTCAATTATTTGACTAATCAAATCTTCCGCACTAATAAATCTTCCTTTGCGCGTAGCTAATTTTTTATGATTTTCGTCCAAAATAAGACCGAATTTAACATGAATAAGTTTTTCTTTAGAAATATAATTCAATAATTCGGCCGCCTGAAAAACCTGTTGAAAATGCAAGGTTTGTTCGTTACCAACAACGTAAATTATTTTTTCTGGATTACTTTTGACTCTATCTTTTATTGTTGCAAGTTCTCTGGTGGCATACAGTGTAGCGCCATCAGATTTTTTTATTAATAAGGGCGAATTATTAAACTCACTCAAATCAACTAAAAAGGCTTCATTGCTTTTAAAATAATATTTTTTGCCCAAATTTTCACAATCTTTAATCACTTCTTTCAAAAATGGCTCATAATAACTTTCTCCCTTATATTCGTCAAATTCAATACCCAATATATTATAAATTTTGTTAAATTCTTCAAGTGATTTCTTTGTTAATTCGGCCCAAATTGCCTTATTTTCCTCATCTCCGTCTTCAAGCATTTTAAATTGTCTCTTGGGTTCATCTGTTAATCCATTAACGGGGTCTTCCATTTTTTTATTGTAATCTATATAAAGATTAAGCATTTCAGAAATTGTAAGACCATCTAAGCTATGCAATTTTTTGTCTTCTTTAAATCCTTTGTAGGGCGTATAAAACAACTTAATTGCTGATATCATTATTCCGAATTGCGTACCCCAATCGCCCAAATGATTATCGCCAATTGTTTTATATCCTAAAAATTTATAAATATTATAAAGTGCGCCGCCAATAATTGTTGACCTCAAATGACCGACATGCATCTTTTTAGCGATATTCGGCGCAGAATAATCAATAATAACTGTTTTCCCCTTACCGATTTTGCTGCTTCCAAATTTCTTGCCTTGCTTAATAATTTCCCTGATTTTTTCTTGTAAAAATTCTGGCTTCAAATAAAAATTTATAAAGCCCGGCCCAACTACTTCAATTTTTTCGAATAAATCACTCTTAATTTTAGACTTTATTTCTTCCGCAATCTCCATTGGAGATTGCCCCGAGCCACGTCGAGGGACCAATATTAACGCCACATTAGTGGCATAATCGCCATAATTTTTGTTTTCAGGAACTTCAACCGTAAAATCCTTGTCCTCTGTAGCTTCAGCGAAGGAGGAAACTGCTTTCTCTATTAAGTTTCTGATTTCTTCTCTGATTGTCATAATTTCATTTTAACTTAATTTAGCTTAATTTAAAAGACCCCGCAGTTGCGGGGTCCAAAATATCCTTGATTTATTTTCCCTTGTCCGCCGAAGCCTTGGCGAAGGCGGATTCAATAATCTTTTTAAAAATTTCGGGATGATTTTCGGCCAGCTGCGAGAGAATTTTTCTATCAATAATAATGCCTTGCTTGGTTATGGCATTAATGAATCTGCTGTAAGAAATTCCGTTTTCCCGGCAAATAGCGTTGATTTTTATATTCCAAAGATTGCGAAAGCTTCTTTTTTTGTTTCTGCGGTCGCGATAAGCATAAGTCCAGGCATGTTTTAATGCGTCTTTTGCCGCGCGATAAGTGGATTTTCTTCTCCATTTATAGCCCTTGGCTAATTTGATGATTTTTTTTCTTCTTGCGCGTTTTTGCACGCCTCGTTTTATTCGTGTCATGGTTATCGATTTTTAAATTCAATAATATTCTTTACCATATTGGTTTTTGTTTCAACCCTTTTTGAATGGCGCTTTCTCCTTTTTTCATCTCCTGTCTGCTTGGAATTCAAATGATCCTGATGCGGCAAGCGGTGCATCAGCTTTTTATGCTTTGTGATTTTGAATCTTTTTACGATTGATTTTCTTGTTTTCCCTGACATATGGTTACTGTAAATCCCTGCGGGGATTTTTTAATTTCTTCTTCTTTTTTGGCTCCTGGAATTGTGTTTAAAAATGACTCCAATTTCTCTTTTGCCAAATCGAAATGCGCTTTTTCTCTGCCTCTCAACCTCATCTCGATTACTACTTTATGACCTTCTTTGAAAAATTTCTCTATCTGTTTTGCTCTGATTCCCAAATCGTGAGAAGATATGGCAAATCCGATTCTGATTCCTTTTATCTCCCCTTTTTTATGATGTGCCTGCTGTTTTCTTTCTTTCTTTTCCTGCATATAACGATATTTCCCGTAATTAATGATTTTACAAACCGGCGGATTGGCGTTTTTAGAAATCTCTATTAAATCAAACCCCCGCTCTTTGGCAATTTTAATCGCTTCTTCGGTTTTTAAAATGCCGAGGTTCTTGTCGTTTTCGTCAATAACCCGAACCTCGGGCACGCGAATCTGCTCATTTACCCTGTCCTGATTCTGCCTTACAAAAGGTCTATTAAATTTTCTAAAAAATGGTTTTCTGAAAAACATTTAATTTGTAATGGAGGTGGCGAGAGTTGAACCCGCATCCAAAAAACTTTTTAAAACAATTCTACAAGCTTGGTCTGTTTATTTTTGGATTGCTTAAGTATAAAGCAGACAAAAACTCAAACAACCTGTTCCGAATTTCTTTTAATGTTTCGGTTCGGAAGCCCAAAACATCTATCTCAAGTGCCTTACGGCACTATAACACTTCGATTGCCTATTGAGAATCTCAATCAAAGTGGTCCCGCTTACGCGTGGACAAAAGCAAAATTGTTTGCGTTTATTTTCTTCAGATTTTAACGAGATACTGAAATCCTCGGCTTGCTTATTTTAAAAATGCTTTCTGTCGAAACCCTTCACCCCCTTAATTTTCTTCCTAGTTCTCTTTCTATATCTCTTTTTTTAATTCCCTCTCTTTTGTCAATCTTTCTTTTCCCCCTTGCAACTGCAAATTCTAACTTAATCCTGTTTTTCTTAGTATATAACTTAATTGGAATTAATGTCAATCCTTTGGCCTTTAATTTGCCGATTAATGAAGCTATTTCGCTCTTTTTTAAGAGTAATTTTCTGCTTCTGGTTGAGTCATAATCAGTATAAACATTTGCTGCCTGATATGGAGGAATAGTGGCATTGGTCAAATACAATTCTCCATTTTTTAAAGTTACAAAAGAACCCTGTAAACTAACGTGACCGGTTTTGATTGCCTTGACCTCGTGGCCAAAAAGCACTAAACCGGCCTCGTAATTTTCCAAAAACTCGTAATCATAACTGGATTTTCTGTTTTCCGCTAACACCCTCATTTTTTCTTACTGGTTCTTCTTTTTTTGTTACCTCCTCGTGCCACTCGTCTATTTTTTTCTCCACCACTTCATCAACGGTCTCTATTATTTTTTTGATTTTGTCCTGAACTTTGTCATTGGTGGCTAATTTGGAAAAAATATTGTGAATGGCAATTTTCTTTCGCCTTTTTTTAAGAGTGAAAATATAAATGCCGACAACAATCAATAAAATCGGCCAATACTGCCAAATTGCTGCGCTGATTATTCCCAAATTCGTTAAAAGCAAAAGAATGCCCACAACCACCAGCATCACTGCCCAAAATCCCAAACAACAAAATGAATAAAACATAAATTTTTAATTTTTAATTAAACGACCTTTATTTCTAATATACCATACCAAACCCATTATTAAAATACCAATGCTGTCGATGCCCACATCCTTCAATGCGCCGTGGCGGTTCAGAACAAATGTTTGGTGGTATTCATCGGTTAAGGCATAAAAAACAGCGAAAATTACGGAAAAAATCAGTATTTTTCCGCCCGAGGCGCCTGCCTGTCCGGCAGGCAGGGATCGGCCTTGGGCCGATGCACTTGAATTAGAAATCGCTCTACACAATAACCAAGCCAAAATTCCGAATTCTACCACATGAGCAATTTTCCTCAATAAAAAATCCTCTTCTAAATTGGTTTTTAAATTAGGGATCGCAGAAAACGTAAAAATTACTCCCATCCACAAAATTGCCACCCCCCAATATTTTAGAAATTTCTTCATAAATTATCCAACAAATTTACAATCTTTTTTCTTAGCTTATATCCCTCACAATGTTTCAAAATCCCTAAATACGACTGGATATTTTTATTATTTATTCTCCCGAACATCCTCTTCTTGGTTTTAGTGCGTAAAACTCGGTGATAGGACAAGGTTACATACCCCAAAAAATCAATTCCTTGATTATACTTTCTAATAATAATCTTACCAGGATGAAGGTTTAATTTCAATTGATTTTCTAAAAATTGGCTTATTAGTTGAATCAAATTTTCTAAATTTCTTTTATTCTCATTTAAAATCGCAAAATCATCACAATAACGGATATAATAACCGATTTTTAAAATTCGTTTAATAAATCTATCCAATTCATTCAAATAGATATTTGCGAACAATTGGCTAGTGACGTTGCCTAATGGTAAACCCGTTCCATTTTCGTTTTTAAAACTTCTAATAATTTTCTCTATAATCCAAATTGCATCATTGTCTTTAATTTTTCTTTTGATGATTTTTAGTAAAATACCTTGATCAATGGAATCAAAAAACCTCTTAATATCGCATTTAAGGATATAAATCCTCTGGTAATTATTACGACTTGATTTCTGGCAAAAACTATTTAACCGCCTAACTGCTTTATGCGTGCCTTGATTAAAACGACAAGAATAAGAGTCATAAATAAATGATTTATCAAAAATCGGATATAAAATTCTGAAAATTGCTTGATGTAAAACTCTATCACGAACACACGCCTTATGAATTCTCCGCAATTTTGGGTCTTGAATATAAAATGGAGTATAATAAGAGTGCTGATAAGTTTTTAATTTTAATTCTTGATGAAGCTGGAAAATATTATCTTCTAAATTAAAATTGAATTTTTGAACATCTTTTCTCTTATTCTTGCCTCTTCGAAATTCGCCCCAAGCTAAAAATAAATTTTCTAAAGAAATAATTTCGCGGAAAATATTATGACGAATTTTTCTTCTTGTAGTGCCCCCCCCCAACGGTGTTGAATTGCCGATTTTTCATAAAATTATTGAATTGTATGAATTATTTTGCCAATACCTTAAATTTTTTCCAAAAAGAGAAACATTCGGCATTGGCCAGAAATGCGACGATATTTTATTAGAAACAATAGAATCAATTATCATTGCTTCGCAAGTTTCTAAAAAACAAAAACTACCCTATTTGGAAAAAGCCAGCTTGAAATTAAATGTTCTAAAAATTCTGTTCAGGATAATTAAAAAATTAAAAATCATTGATATTAAAAAATATATTGCCCTGGAAAATCATTGTCAAGAAATCGGGAGAATGCTCGGCGGGTGGATAAAATCAGTAAAAATTAATTAAAAGAAACGCTCTCAAGGGCGTTTCTTTCTCAATTTCAGAAACGGAGTTCCTGGCGGAAGCGAGACCGATATTGCTGTTGCGGTTGTTGTCATACCAGTTGTTGACGTTGAGACCATTCTTGTCGAAATTGCCGAGATTGACATGATCGCCATTCGAATCCACATAAATTGTTTGTTTTCATCTATATCACCGATAATTTGATGATTAAAATTTAATCGAAAAAATTATCTGCGTTAACTCCGGACACACGAAGATTTTTTTATGAGGCAATCCCGCTAAGCGGAACATCCTCACCAAAAACAAGCAAGAAATCCTATTTCTGATTTCACAGAATCCTTGCGATATTGATCCGTAAACCAATATGCATTAGCAAGTTATATTTATTATATCAAAAAAATTAAAATAAAAGAACCCTTATTCGTCTTACGACGAACAAGGGTTCAAACGTTCAAAGATCAAGGGTTCAGGATTTCCTGGCGGAAGCGAGACCGATAAGGCTGCTGCGGTAGTAGTCACACCAGTCGCCGACGTTGAGACCAGAAATGTCGAAAAGGCCGAGATTGACATGAGCGCCATGCGAATCCACAGCTAAGGTTCTGACCCAGGTGTGTTCGAATAGACGTTCATTGTTCTCCAGATAATTCAACATAATGACATAAGCCATTTGCCGAACTCTGGGAACAACCTCGTTGGCCTGAAGCAGGGACTGCTGTTCGCCCCAATTCTTATTAAAAGAATCGGGAACAGCGTCCTTGCGAATGAGGCGCCACTGCGGGGCTTCCCCTTCTCTGGCCCAGCGATACGAATCGTACCAGTTCTGGTCGTAGAATAAGCCGCGCCCCACTTTGTCGCGAATATCGAGAAACGAATTCCCGAAATCCGCAACCAGAATGTGGTCGTTCTTCGCGGCTTTCAGCACTTCTTCGGCAAAAGGAATCACCGAAAACGCCTTGGCGATTTCATCGGTCACTGAGACCCTGAAACGCCGAACAACCGCATCCACGCCGAGGAAATTGCGGCCCATGATTTCGCGGGCACGTTCCACGACGCTGGAAACCATTCCGATAACCTTGGCAAAGGGATTGTGGTGCTCGATGATAAGCTGACCCTGTTCTTTGGTCAACTCGCCATCGCACAATTGCCGCACGATTTCCTTTACCACGCCCAGTATGCCAGATTGCTCCGACACACTACCGACCATTTTGTTTTTTCTCATGGCCAGTTCTCCTTTTCCTTCCGCTTGGCTTTGTTAATTTAAAGGGTTTTCCCTGCCAGCGGAATATATCAAAATTCTCTTATTTTCTTGTTATCAATGATCTGTTTATAGTATAGCAAATTGCTTAGAGTTTGTCAAGCCCAAAATTTCATTTCAGCATTTTTAACATTTTATCAATGGGCCAGGCGTTGATTATGTCTTTCTTTTCCAGCCAGCCGCGACGGGCTTGAGCAATGCCTAATTCCAAATATTGAAAATGGCTTGGACTGTGGCTGTCGGAATTAATCGTCAATTTTACTCCGGCATTTTTTGCCATTTTTATATACTCATCTTTCAAATCTAATCTATTAAAGTACGAATTTATCTCTAAAATTGTTTTTGTCTCTCTAGCAACTCTGATTATTTTTTCTATATCTAATTCATACGCTGGTCTTAATCCAATCAATCTGCCAGTAGGATGAAACAAAATGTCAACATTGGGATTTTTCATTGCGCGGATAATTCTCTCGGTCATTTTTTCTTTCGGCATTTTAAAATTCTGATGCACGGCAGCGCCGACAATATCGAATTTCTTCAAAAATTCATCTTTGGCAAATAATCTGCCGTCGTTCAAAATATCAACCTCCGCACCTTTCAATATTTTAAATTCCTGCCTGCCGGCAGGCAGGTTAAATTTTTTGTTTAATGCATCTATCTCTGCCCATTGTTTAATCGCTTTTTTTTCGTCTAAGCTGCTGTTTCCAAAACTTCCCCTAATATGGTCAGTAATCGCAATATACTCCAATCCCATTTCCATTGCTTTTTCTGCCAATTGCTCAATGGTATTTGCTCCATCACTCCATTTTGAATGCATTTGCAAATCGCCCTTCAGGTCGCTGTATTTGATTAAGTCTGGCAATTTGTTTTGTTTAGCAATATCTATTTCGCCAGTATTTTCTCTTAATTCTGGTTCAATCCACTTCAATCCTAAAATCTTATAAACATCTTCTTCGATTTTTCCGGCGATTTGCCGTTTTCCCTTAAAAACGCCATATTCATTCAGTTTCAATCCTTTCTCAATCGCAATTTTCCTTAATTCAATATTATGGTCTTTGTTGCCAGTAAAATATTGTAGAGCAGCGCCAAAACTTTGTTCTGGTACTACCCGCAAATCGCAATCAATATTGTTTTTTAAACGCACAGAAGAACGAGTCGGCCCGTGGCTGTAAACATGCTCAACCTCGAGCATATTCACAAAATAATTCATTACTTCTTTGGCTGCCTTGGGGCTGGAAACCGTTGCCAATAAATCCGCATCGCCAATCGTTTCTTTCATTCTGCGGATAGAGCCGGCAATAATCGCTTTTTTCACGCCCTTGAAATTCTGAAGTTTTTTCTCGATTCTTCTGATATCGTATAATATATAGCCCAGGGGAAGCCGGCCACCAGATTTTTTCAGAAATTCTATTGCCAGTAAAATATTTTCCTCGCTTTTCGGACCGAACCCTTCAATGCTCCTGATTTTCTTGGCTTTAGCTGCTCTTCCCAGGTCTTTCAAACTTCTGACATTAAGCTCTTTGTATAATTTAAAAATTGTTTTCGGGCCAACGCCTTCGATATGGCTTAACTCTTCCAAATTAACTGGCACTTGTTTCTTGAGTTTCTCATAATTTTTTATTTCCCCGGTCTGTATCAATTCTTCAATCCGTTCGGCAATGCCCCTGCCTACTGCCTCGATTTGTTCCAATGCCTTGGTCCCGCCTTTTTTGTAAATATCAGTCACATTGTCTTCCAAGGATTCAATATTAGCCGCGGCTTTTTCATAAGCCCGCGGCTTGAATGCCACATCCTTCATCGCCAAATATTCCGAGATATTATACAAAATTTGCGCAATTTCTTGGTTAGTCATCTGATGGCTTTATTTAATTCTTCGATTAATTTATCTATATCAATGCCGTGAACAATTGCGCCTTCCACGATTGATTCATAATTGGCGCTGGCGCAATCGATGCAATGGAATCCGTACTTCATAAAAATTTCTCTTGTTTCTGGATATTTCCCCAAAATTTCTTCAATTTTCATCTCTTTGGTTATTTTCATTTTTTCACAAATCTTAAATAATGGTCTCCTCTTTTATTTACATCGCGAAAAACAATTAAGGGCAACAAAGCGCCAAAACAAGCAATAATTCCAGCCAATACAAACACCGTATTAAATCCAAATCTGGTAACTAAAATCCCGCTCAAGGCGCCGGTAATTCCCATTCCAATACTGTAAGCTACGTGTTCAATGCTCCATTCAAATCCTTCTTTACCTTTATCAATGTGCCGTGTAAACATTGCCGCCCATCCCGGCGCTGCTATTGCTATGCCTATTGCGTAAATAAATTCTAAAATATAGATGTGCCAAGACAAGGTTGCTTGCGTATATCCAAAATGCACCAAAGCCACAATCAGATATCCGGAAACCAAAAAGAGCAAATCATCTTTTTCGCCCTTTATTCTGTCCAGCGCTCTCCCAATGGGAATTTCCACAATTGATTTCACAATCCAATAAATGGCTACGGCAAAACCCGCAACTTCCAAGCTTCCATCCTTAAGTTTATCAGTAAGGAAAACCGCGAAAACCGGAGCAACAAACCCCAGAGCAGAATAAAAGAAAAAATCCGCCTTAATGAGAATTAAAACTATTTTATTGATGGAAATTTTTACATTCATATTATTTGTCTTTGGCTATTTTTTTAATTGTCGAACCGATAAATCTTAAAATCTTAGATTCTTCATGGGTGCTTAAATTTTCTATAAATTCTGTTTCGGCAAATTTTCTAATCCAGAAGACCGTCAAAAATGAAACCGCAATAATGCCGACAAAAATCAAGGCGCTTAAGCCGAAAGTAACGGTTCTCGTCACCACGTTTAATGCATTGTATCCAACGCCGAAAATAATTCCTATAGCAATCAGCATCAGTGTCCAAATTATGGCACCCGAGAAAGAGGTCAATAAAAATTTCTTAAAGTTCATCTTTGTGCTGCCGGCAATAATAAAGGCCGGGGCACCCAATCCGTAGGTTATTCTGGCCAAAAAAATTGTTTTTACGCTGTGTTTTTGGGAATATTTTTCTAAATTTTCCAATAAACTCTTCCCCCAACGTGTATGCTTAGATAGTTTTTCTAAAATTTTACAGCCGCCAATCCTGCCAATTGAATAAAGGCCAATCCCATTAAGAAAATATCCGCCAATCAACATAGTAATCAGCCCCCAAAATTTAAAATAACCCAGCTTCAAAAGAACGCCAGCCAAAATCATAATAAATCCACCCTCAAACAGAGCGCCCAGAAAAGAAAATATGTATCGATGCTCATATAATAACACTAAAACCGAATTGTTGATTGTTTCCATATTAAAATAATTAAAATAATGTTGCTTGTTCTCCTTTTGTTTTTGGCCTTTCCTCGCCATCTCCGAAAATACTGATTTTGCCATACTCGCCATCATATCCCGGTCTGATAGAAATTTTCCCTTGTCTTACTCTTTCTATCCCCTCGGCGATTTCCGGAGTGCTTGCCGAAGCAATGTCTGATTTTCTAATTTCTCTTAAAATTTTAAATTCATTGCCAAAAACTCTGATTAAATTTTTATAATGTTCTTGAACAGCTTTCGTGGCTGTTCCTACATCCAAAACATCAGCAATAATTTCTTCCAAAGGAATTAATCTTTCAAAAGGAATTGCGTTAATCGGTCTTTCCCCTTGTTTTCTGTCTGCCAATCGGCACACTCTATTCATCACACCGATTGTCAATGGCCTTCCGCAGGTTGGACAAAGATTATTGTATTTTAATGATTCTTCGGGGCTTAAAACAATTTCGCAATTCCTGTGGCCGTCCCAATGATATTTTCCTTCTTCTGGAAAAAACTCAATGGTCTTAATAAGTTTTAATTCCCCTTCCCGTTTGATTGCATCCCTAATTAAATTATAACTTATTTTATCTCCTGCAAAAATATTTGCCTCCCTGCCGATTTTTGACGGCGAATGCGCATCGGAATTGGAAATCAAAGTGATACTGTCTAATTTTGACCAGCGCCAGTTCATTTCCGGGTCGCTGGACAAACCAGTTTCAATTGCAAAAATATCTTTTGTATACTCTTCAAAACATTCTTCAATAGAATCAAACCCCGAATTTGAGCCGAATATGGAAAACCAGGGAGTCCAGGCATGCGCAGGGATAATCATACAGTCCGCAGAAATTCCTAAAACAATTTTCGCCAATTTTTTGGCATCCAGTCCCAAAATTGGCCTGCCATCTGATTTTAAATTGCCAATCCAGCCCAGATGAGTGTTTATTTTTTCCACCACATCAAAAGACGGAGCAAAAATAATATTATGAATTTTTCGAGTTTTGTTTCCTTTGGAATAAATGCTGGAAATTTCCGTGGTAAGAATAAATCGCCCGCCCGCAACGCCAGCAAGCTGACTTGCTTGGCGGGCAGGTGTTTCGGATTTTAATTTAAAGAGTCCTTCTTCCGCGGGTTCTAATTTTTCTTTTAATTCTTTGAACCATTGAGGATGCGTAAAATCGCCAGCGCCCAAAACATCAACGCCTTTAATCCGCGCCCATTTGGCAAAATTTTCAATATCCGCGTCTTTTGCCGTGGCGCGGGAATATTTCGAATGAATGTGAAAATCGCAAATAAATTGCATATTATTCTTTTTTGGCCAATGCAAACGCCAACCAAAACATTATTCCGCCCTGTTGCAATGTCCAAAAATAGTGGTCAGCCAAAGCAATGATTAAAAAACAAGAAAGAAGAAAAAAGAAACAAGAGTTCCCTTTTAATCCCCTTAACAAAATCAACCCTAAAAATCCCAAAAATGCCAACAGCCCGAAAACCCCGATTTCCGACCCAATTAATAAATAAATATTATGAACCGGCTGAAAAACCCAGTCCGGAACCCCCTTGATTTCCCCTTGATTTCCCATTTCCAGCATTTTCCCAGCAGCCCTTAAATATGTTTCGTAATTTTTTGAATAATTTACAAAATTGCCAATCCCGATTCCCAATAATGGCTTATCTTTAATCATAGAAAGAGCCATTTTGTTATAAAAGAATCTTAAATCGATCGCCTGCTCATCCAGAGATACGGTAAAAAATCTGGCTTTAAAATATGGAAATAATATTATAATAACCAAGATACAAGAAACAAGAAACAAACCAAACAACTTAATAATTTTCATTCGCTTTAAAATTTGCGTTAAAAACATTACCAAGCTCCCGATTAAAAAAACAACAATCACGGTCCGAGAAAAAGTGAGAAACAAACCAAAGACAATAACCAAAAAAATTAAATTCCCCTTGATTTCCTTTGAATTCCCTTTGAATTCCCTTTGCAAGAATAATCCATAAAAACAAAAAATCGCCATTAATAAAAATCCTGCCAAAACATTCGGATGCGGGAAACTGCCGTACGAACGCAATATTTTTTCTCCATTCAAAACAAAATTCGCCACTCCTGGAGAATTTGGATTATAAACTCCTGCTTCAACAAATTTTATGCCAATACTCCCTTGTTTTATAAATTGCGCAATTGCCAAAATCGATTGAAAAACCCCAGAATAAAAAATAACAGATAAAACTCTGTTAATTCCTATAAAACCTATATTCCTGCATATATATATGTATAGGAGGACAAATTCAATCAATTTCACCAACCTGAATGCGCTGATTCCTAAACTTGACGTGGCAAACAAGGAAATCGCCGCTATAACCATAAACAGCAACAAAAAAATATCTTTTTTTTCAAACCCGATGCCTTTGCGTAAAATTGCCAAAAGCAAAATCGCCGCAAAAATCACATCTCCCAAATAAAGAAACACCGAATTCCACTCATTCCCGCCCCAAAGGAAAAAATATCTGATTTGAAAAGGAATAAGAATTAAAAAAAGATAGAATAAAATTTTCTCAATCTTCAAAAGCATAATAATTCTATTCTATCACATCTTTAATGTCCACGCTCGCACTTGCTGCTATTTCAATCGGCGGGACGCCAGTGCCGTAACGCATAATCACATGGTCAAAAACCGACCCTGTGCTCATAGTGTCAAATTTTATATTTTTCCAATCCCCGTTAGCAGGAATAGTGGCGCCGTCATTATTCGTATCTCCGCCAAAACTATCATCTTTCAAAGAAGTAAAAACAATTTCGCTACCCGACGCTGCTTCTGCTTTTATCGTTCCTTTAACTAATAAACTTGAATTAGGTCCCTTGGATTTAATAATCGTATTGGGCTTTATGGTCAAAGTTTTATTCTCATCAATTGTCGGAGTGTGCCCAGACGTTAAAATAATGTATGGACCTTCCTGCCATTCGCAATTTTGATATAAAATAAATTCGCCATGCAACAGGACGCCATTTAATAAATTATTGGTAAAAGTGTTGTTGCTGAATTTCGGACAAGAACTATGAATCGCGATTGCTCCCTGGCTATCGTATCGCGTATCTGTGCCAATTTGACCATTGCCCGTAAATTGATTATTACTGATTGTTGGCATTGCTTGGCTAATTATTTTCAGCGCGAATTCAGTATTATTTTCAAAAGAAGAATTATTGATTGTTGAAGTGTCTGTGGCGCCTTCAATTAAAATTCCGACTTTCGAATTTTTAAATGTTGACCTCTCGATTATTGAATTGGAATTTATCAGATGCAAGTCCCTTGTTTCGCTTTGCTCCATTATTGTGTTTTCCATTGCTATTGAACTGCTAGCCACTTCTATCATTTCTGTTTCGATCTGGTTTAATCCGGTTCTTTTTCCTCCGTAACGAAATATGGCGTTTTTAATAGAAGAATTGGTACTTGTAGAAGTAAAAACCATGTTCAGCCAGTCACCCGGAACAGCTCCGCCGCTGTCGCTATAATCCGCATCATTTTTTGAAGTGAAAACAATTTTTTCGCTGGCTGTTCCTTCTGCTTTTAATGTTCCTCTGATTTCTAAAAATGTATAATATGGATTTTGCGGCATAATCACCACGCCTGGCTCAATGATTAAAATCGAAACTGATGACACAATCGGCCATTGCCCGGCATTTGATTCCAAATAATACGGACTTCCGGCAATTGTCCAAGTTGTATCTTCGGAAATAACTGTATGGTCGCCAATTGTCGTACCAGGTATTCTGGTTTCATTGTTGGAATTTGTTGGGCTGGGAATTGTTTTGTATTCAAAATCAGTGTTATTGTCATCAGTGTCAGTATGGTTAATTCTCTGCATTGATTTATCCTGGCCCAAAACTGCCTGAAACGAAGTACTTTCTTTAACCCAATCAACATTGCCCCAGGCAACCGCGTCAACTGCTGCTGTTTTTGCTTCGTCTACCGTAATTGATGCAATTATCTCTGTTGAAAAAATTACAATTGACCCATCAGAATTGTTTAATTGCTGTGAACCATAAACTTGCCAGTCAGCGTCCGGATTTCCGCTTGATGCTGGATATCCTTCCAAACCAATTAAATAATAACCACTTGCTGAAATCGAGGCAAAGGCTGGAAATTGTTTATGATGATCGGGATTATCCCAGTCATTATTTGATGAAAAATAACAAAAAGAATAACTTGCCAAATCAATTGCTGATTCAGTTGGATTATATAATTCCACAAATTCATTCTTGCGGATTTGAACTTCGTTAATTACTAAATGGGGACTTGGAGTGGGAGGAGGCGGAGGAGGTGAAGGTGGAGGTGAAGGTGGAGGAGCTGGAGGAGTTGGAGGCGCAGGTGGAGGGGGCGTATAATTTATTCCACCGCCGCCTCCGGAATAAAACGGCGCTTGAATAACTATTGATCCATTGCCTATATTTTGTGTCTCCCCTTGATTCTCTTTGTTTGCCCCATCGCCCGCCTGCATATTTTCTGAATTTGCGGCGGGTTGAGGGGTTTCCAATGGGACATCCAAAGGGGGTTCAATGGGTTTAATTACGTCAGCTGCAATGGGAAATCTCATTGGCTTTGGCTGGGGCAGGGGCGCGGGAATATTCTCGTCAGTTCCTTGGTCTAAAGAACCAGATGGATTAAGCACTTGTGCCATTTGTGATGGATTTTTCTGCTGTGCCAATCGTTCCTTTTCCCAATTTCCCTCATCTAAAAATAATTTAATCACGCCTGCGCCGTATTGAATTGCCCTTGGGGCGAGACGAGTGAAGTAATCGGAGTTGAGTTTGCTATCAGTTTTTCTTATAAAATATTCTTTTTTGTTTTGTAATAAATCTTTAGTAAATTCTACTAATCTGAAAATCTTACCCTCTTCATCTTTGCTCCATAAATACCATCTTTGCGAAATAAATCCATAATCTTCTGGTTGTTCTCTAACGATTTCCGGGTTTTTATATTTTTTACTAAAAATCGTATCGCTGCTGAAAAAATATTTATTACTGTACAGTGCCAAATTATCCATTGCTTGCGATAAATTATCCAAATCAACAGGCCAATAACCATCGCGAAAAAGTTTTTCAGCATAAATATAATCCTCGTCTTTTGTATTTACTTGCGACCAATATTCATACGGCTCTTCATCTCCTGGTAAATGAGGATCATTTCTTGAATGGGCCGGAACAGTCATATCTTCAATTAAATGCAAAATATGACCCAACCCATACCAAGCATCTTTTTCCTGATTTTTCGCAAACCTGTTTATATTCGCTGTCCAAGAATAATCTCCGTGCTGCTTAAATTCGCTTGTGCCGAAAAGATTCAAGAATAAATTTGCGAATTTGCGTAATGTTGAACCTTGAATTTCGGAATCTATTGCCCATTCTTTGGCAGTATAAACATTAAATGGCGCGCGGTTGTAAATCGGGTCGTATAAATGAAATGCTGGGCGAGGCAAAACATCCTCATCTAAGCTTCCTTGTAAAATCCATTTTACTTTTTCATCAGTAATATCTGAGTCGTATGCGATATTATACAAACGGATTATTTCTTTGGTTAAATTGTAATGAGTTGGTTCGCCAGAATAAGAAAAAGCCCTGTTAGATAAAATAATAGGGCTCATTAAAAGCATTATTAAAAGAATAATTATATAAATTATTCTTTTTTTATTCATATATATTGTCTAATTATAAATTCTCCATTTTCCAATCACCATTAAAATCTTTCACAAAATTAATGGGATGACTGGTCTTTTTCCCGTTTTCCATTATGAAAAATTCGTATGTTGTAAAGCCACTCCCAACATATTCGTGAGTGATTATTTCTCCCTCTGGATCTGAATAAATTTCCGTTAATTGTTTTATTATTTCTGGAATTCTGCCTTCGTTTTTCGCTTGGTCCATTGCTTCTCTGTATTCTTGTCGCTTTTCCTCTGTAAAACATTCCGCTGCTTTATCAAAATCCCCGTCAATCAGTGCTTGTTTAAAAATCGCGTATGTTTCTTCGGGGGTAATGCGAGTTGGAATGGAATTGTACCACTTTGATTCTCCTGACCATAAGCCCTTTCTAACCAATTCTTCCTCTGTCAGCATTTTAAATGGAAATTTGTCGTGGGCGAAGCCCATTTTGACCCATTTTTGCTTTTCCTGCCACCATCTGCTTCCCTCTGTCCAACCCAAATAAACAATCGCCAAAATAATAATAAAAAAAACCACTGCCGTGATTATTTTTTTCTTTTTAGGTTGTTTACCCCGAACTTGTTGAGGGGCCTCGCTCTGCAATTTATTCAATTGTTCCTCCATTATTTAATTATAGTTTTTTAAAAAATCCAATGTCAAGTATTTCATCCACATAACTCACGATCGTAGCTTACGCAGACAATATTTAAAAATTTATAAGTCAAACCATTTCTTTAAATCATCATCGCTTTTTATTTTTTCCACAATTAAAAACCTAACATCTCCTTCTGCATCATATTTGGAAATTTTCATTAATTCTTCGATTTCTCTCTGAATATCATAAGGAAATATCCACGCGCTTTTTTGCAACTCTTTGAATCCCAACCATTTTAATCTGGAGCGCAAGAAATCTCGACTGTTTCTTCTATCTTCCGCAACATCGAAAATAATTATTCTCCATTTTTTGTCCCACTTTTTCTGTTTTTTCTCGATTCTGAATTTAATAAATTCCAAAACCCCTTTTTCGGTTAAATATAAATTTTTGTTTCGGTCAAATTTAATATATTTTCTTTTCTCTAAATCCTTAATGGATTTTTTGATTTTCCGTTCTTCTTCTTTTCTCGCCCAATATACTCTATTTTCCTTTTTGGAATGGTAAATGCCATAAAATCTCTGCATACCAGAATAAGTATCAAGTCCGCAAAATAAATCAATATATGCCTGACCAGCGCGAAGCATGCCGTAAGCAGACAATTCTAATGCCTTAGCAAGTGCGCGAAAAACTTTGTAATTAAATGAATCTCTTTTTAATGCTTTTTGCCGTAAAAAATTACTAGTTGGTTTGATTTTACGAATCATAATTTAACTATTATTTAATCATTATTTTAATTATACTCTTAGTTTTAATTATATTCTTAAAAATTATCTTGGTCAACATAACTCACGATCGTAGCTTACGCAGATCGTAACCTGGGAAGAAGTAATTTCTTTCCAGGTCAATTGCGCGTTGCTCTTATTCGGTAATCGTGGCTACGGGTTCGGTTGGAGTTTTGTTAATCTTATTCTTTAGGCAGAGATTTCAATGCGGCTTTTGCTCTGTTTAGGTTTTCCAAGGCCAAAGCATGATCGGGGTCAATTTCCAATGCTTTTTCGTATTCTTTAATCGCAGAATCAATATCTCCAATTTTTTCATAATACACGCCCAAATCATTATAGGCATTAGCATTAAACTGATTTATTCCTATCGCCTGTTCATAATATTTCTTGCTTTCTGATAATTTACCTTGGTCGAACATCGCATTGCCAATTCCCAAATATGCATTATCCGCGCCTTGAGGGTCCAATTCTATGGTTTTCTGATAATTTTGTATCGCTTCATTAAGATTTCCCTCGTCATAATAAATTTCTCCTAAATAATAATAATATTCGGAATTGCTATTTAGTTTAATGGCAATTTTATAATTTTCTATGGCCTTATCTGTGTTACCTGTTAAGAAGTAATATGCTTCTGCAAGCGCTGAAAAAATTAAATCACTTCTCGGATGTATATTTGCTGCTTTTTCTAGGGTTTTAATCGTCATCGTATAATTACCACTAATTCTATAGGCATTAGCAATGTTCAGATATTTATTTATTCTAACTTGTTTTAAAATAAATACTCCCAACGTGAAACTTGCAATCAAAAGAATACTCCACAGAACAATGAGTCCGGTATAAAAATATTTTTTAATTATGACCATGATTTTTGAAAACATATTTTTATTTATTAATTATTAATTTTTTATTTTTATTGTATTGCCTCGCCCGCCGTAGCCTCTGGCGTAGGCTGGGGTTCAATACTCGCCTGCGGAGGAGCTAGTTCAAGGGTTGGCTCTTGGATCGGTTGTTGAACGGGAGTCGTAGCAGGGTTTTCAATGGGAGTTTCGGCAGGAGTTTCGGTTGATGGTTCGATAACGGGCGTCGGCTGTTCTATTACCGGCTGCTCGGTTGGGGTTGGGGTTTCTACTGGTGTTAGATTTTCAATTGGAGTGGGGCTTTCAACGGGAGTCGAAGTTATTTCAACAGGTTCTGTTTGCACTATCCACCAGTCAAACTTCAAATCGCTCGGAGCCGGGTCAGCGATATTGATAATCGCAAGACCTTTTTCCTGATAATTTATCCACCAGCGCGAGCCATAGTCGCTTCTAAAAGTAACAAATATCTTGGAACTCGGCATTATCTGATTGCTTCTGATTTCTACTGATACAGATTCTGCTTTCATTATTCCCTCGCCGATTGAACTTTGGGTCAAATCGCTATTCTTTTCAACAATCAATGTCTTCACTGCCAATTGCGCAATCTTGACTATTCCATTTTCAATAATAATACCCAATTGTTTCAAGCCATTGAGCAAATCATCTAACGATATTTGCGGAAGAAGAGGATGAGAAACCTCAACTATTGTTTGCTGGTCTCCTCCATACCACGCCAAATTAACAAAAGTCATTATTGGTTTGATTTCATCCGGATTACCGTTGCTGTAATCTTCCATTGCTTTGCCAATAACTGTTCCTGATAAAGTTGCTTTCATTGCTACGCCTGGCTTTGTTGAAGAGGTTAAATAATCTCCTTTTTCAATCGGGCCGTTTTCCATTGAAACTTTTAACGGCAAGCGGCCGATTAAAGCAACAATCACTTTTTTATCTGTTGGTTCGAATGCTCCGTTAGCTAATACAAATCCTGGATTAGCAGATACGATACCTAATAATTCTTTTTGGTATGATTGGGTTGCTTTTTTTGCTTCTCCTGGATTATCACCCAATACTAATAAGTCGCCTTCTTCTATCCCATCTTCATTCGTTTTAAATATTTCCGCCAAGTCAGCGCCGGTAACCGGATCTTTTTTACAATACACTACTCCAATATATGGTGGCCTACCATCTGTAGTTGCAGTACTGCCTGTAACCGAACCCGTGCCCGATGCTCCTGTTGCTCCTGTGCCTTCTGCTCCAGTACTGCCTGTAACCGAACCCGTGCCCGATGCTCCTGTTGCTCCTGTGCCCTCTGCTCCAGTACTGCCTGTAACCGAACCCGTGCCCGATGCTCCTGTTGCTCCTGTGCCCTCTGCTCCAGTGCTGCCAGTAACTGCTCCTGTTCCAGCAGCAGCTGTTGTTCCTGATGCTGAGCCCGTGGAGCCAGTAGCTCCTGTTCCAGCAGCATCTGTTGTTCCGCTAACTGTGTGACTATGAGAACCATCCGCTGAAGTTGTAGTACTGTTACTTATAGTCGCCCCTGAAACACCACCAATCGCATCACTGCCAAAGTAATTTTCATATCTATAATAAACAGTGTGAGCATGCAGTCCATCAGTGCTTGTGGTTGCACTAAATGTATGAGCGTGGCTTGGTCCGGTATGAGTGTGAGCGATTACTGTATCGTAGGTGTGTGCATGGCTCGGACCTGCCAATGTTCCTGCAGCATGGGTGTGTGATGGGCCAGTGTGTGTATGGCTCGGACCTGCCAATGTTCCTGCAGCATGGGTGTGTGATGGGCCAGTGTGTGTATGGCTCGGACCTGCTAATGTTCCAGCGGCATGGGTGTGTGATGGGCCAGTGTGTGTATGGCTCGGACCTGCCAATGTTCCTGCAGCATGGGTATGAGTAACTGCTCCCCCTGTTTCTCCATATGAAGCACTGGCTATTAAGAATTTATCGTAAAAATCACTTACTACTGTCCAGCCAGTCGGGCAAGCAGTATCAAATATAGCAATCATGCCAGATGGAACTGCCCCGTCGCCGTGAATGCTACCAGCTTCAAACGCGCCAGATACGGAAACATTCCCTTCAAAAAGCGTGTCGCCCGCACCTCCGCCGCCCATCCATTTCCATGTAGTACCGTTATAATATTTTAATGTTTTATCAACTGAATCGTAAAAAACCCTGCCTTCTACTTCTGACGGCGTGGCAATTGCTCCAAAATCTACATAATTACCCAAAGAAAGCGCTCCCGATATACTTGCAACTGAATCTGAAAACGTCACATTATCTCCGATTGTCAAATCATCAGAAACAGAAGCGTGAGTCATATTGGTTAAACCAGTAAAATATGACGATGAAGCCGTTATTTGTCCTGCTACATCTAAAGCTGAATCAGGTGAACTTGTCCCGATGCCGATATTACCGCCTGAATCTATTCTTAAGCGTTCTGACCCAGCAGTTGCAAATCCTAAAATATTTATTCCTCCCCAGAAAAGCCCTGTATCAGTATCGGCAGTAAAAGTATAACTTGGATTTGCTGCTGAACCAACGGACAATTTAATCACCCCGCCGACCTGAAAATCATCTGAAATAGAAGCTTGGGGAAATTCAATTGTGCTCCCGTCAAGAAACAAAGTTCCGTCAATTTCAACATTTCCAGAGAATAACGTGTCGTAAGCATTTATAAGTCCGTGATTAGTCGTGCTTGAACCAAAGCTTGAGTATGTTTTAGTAAGAGAATCTGCTACTGTTAATGATTTTTCAACCCTTAAAGTATCAGAAATGCTCAATGAATCGGATACTGAAGCTTTTGTAAACGATAATAAACCAGTGCCAAAAGTCACTGGCTGATTATTACCAGTATTAATTGATAAAGTTCCTGTTGCCGAGTTAATATATCCGTCTCTAAAGGCAGTGTTTGTGCCAATGGTTAAATCATCAGAAACAGAAGCGTGAACTCCTGTAAATAAACCATTGATGTATGAACTGCTTGCTCTTATCTGTCCAACTACATCCAAAGCTGAATCAGGCGAAGTCGTCCCGATGCCGACGTTGCCTCCTGTTTGAATTGTGAGATAATCACCATACCCGCTACGACCAATTTTGAAACCAGCGCTATCGTTCGGCACAAAAAACTGCCATAAGTTTGTTGAAAAATCAGTATTACTGAATTGAATTCCTACTCCTCCGTCTCCTGTAGTTTTAAGCAATAATTGGTCTGGGGCTGCACCAGTATTAGTATTTTCTATCACCAACTTATAAGTTGGCCCCGTCGTCCCAATCCCAACATTCCCTGACGATTGGTCAAAATACAATTTGCCAGCACCAACATTCAATCCACCTTCAATATCCAAATCCCCGGCAAAACTTACTGACCCTGTTCCTCCAAACGATACTGAAGCATTTGATATTTCCAATAGATTATCCATTACATAGAATGAATCAGATATTGACGCAGTGCCATCAACAGAAAGTTTATACGAAGGAATGGTGTCCCCGATGCCGACGTTGCCGCCGCTTTTTGCTACTAACGATGCCCCGGCTAAGGTCGTTACATCTACACTTCCACCTAATCCTACATCGCCACCCCCTGTTACAACCATTCTGCCAACAGGACCTGCCCCCTCACGACTTGTCATAGATAAAAACCCAAAATATCCAGTTGAGTCAAAGCCGAAGAATCCACCCGCACTACCCGCACCAAGATTTGCAAACTTTCCTTCAGCCCCTGTATTTTTCACAGAAATGGTGTTATACACACTCGTTGCAGAATCTATATAAAGTGGACCCAATGGTCCCGTCGTCCCGATGCCGACATAATTTGAACTATCATCATAAAATATACCGCCAGAATCAATATCAACATCTCCTGCAATAGTTAGGTCTCCTGCAAAACTACTTGTAGCAGTTGACCAATCTGAAAACGCTCCTGAAATAGATACCGTATTATCAAATTCCGAACTGCCACTCGCAAAGAATCCACCAGTCATATATGAAGAAGATGCCAAAATGTCGCCTGCGACAGTTAATAGTTTGTCTGGAACAGTATTCCCGATGCCGACGTTGCCTGTGGTTCCAATTGTCAAATAATCGCTGAATACACCAGAATTATCTTGACCCATTCTCATCTTTACAGCGCCGTTCACGGAGAATACAGCATTAGCATTCCCGTCATTTCCAAAATACCAAGCTGCCCCAACATCGTTTTGCCTATTTATTGCAACAACATAATTTATAGCATCTCCTACTGTTGTCCTGTTGTCTCTAAATCTTGCTAATGAATTTGGATGCGTTGTCGCATTTGGAGATGTTCCTTGAACCTCAAAAGTTTCAGTCGGACTCGTCGTCCCAATCCCCACATTCCCTGATGACTGGTCAAAATACAATTTCCCTGCTCCAATATTCAATCCACCTTCTATATCCAAATCTCCTGCAAAACTTACTGACCCTGTTCCTCCAAACGATACCGAAGCGTTTGATACTTCCAATAGATTATCCATTACATAAAATGAATCAGATATTGAAGCAGTGCCGTCAACAGTTAATTTATAGGCAGGCACCGTATCCCCGATGCCGACGTTGCCGCCATATTTTAATCTCATTGATTCAGAACCCTCGCCAGGTGAGAACGTAATATCACCATTCTGTGCAGTAAAACCTAAGTTACCAGCTGCTATTTTGAATAATGAATTTGCAGCATCCGCAGCATTGATACGAAACCCTCCCAAGTTTGAATATCCAACAACTTTAAGTGCATAATTTGGGTTAGGACTTCCACCCCAAGCTGCTAATTGTTGTATGTAAACAACGGGAGTATCTCCTGTTCCCGTCACACTTTTTGTTATGTCCAAAGGAGCTATTGGCGCCGTTGTCCCGATGCCGACGTTGCCTGATGTATTTATTACCATTCTGTTCAAACCCGCAGTTTGATCAGCGAAATACAAAATGCCATCCGTTTCACTAATCATGTCCCAAATTCTTCCCGTACTTGCGGTAGTATTTGTTAATCTTATGCGAGCATTCGTTGAAGATAAATGTAACAATGCCCCTGGTGCAGTCGTCCCGATGCCGACTCTTCCATCAGCCGCATCCACATATAAATCCCCGCCCCCAATATCCATTCCAGAAGCAACAGTAAATTCATCTCCAACCCATAAGGTAGAAGAGATTGAGGCGACTCCTCCGATAAAAGAAATATCATCGCTTCCAATTGTTAAATCATCACTTATTGAAGCGTGAACCATACTTGTTAATCCCGAGAAATATGAACTTGAAGCTGTTATCTGCCCTGCGACATCTAATTTATAATCTGGTGAGGTCGTCCCAATGCCGACGTTGCCGCCATTTTTGATTGTGACTGTTTGAGACCTATTATTATTTGTATCCGTTGGACTTGCCTCTGTATAAAATCTGAAATCACCTTCAAACATTTGCAACGCCGAACCATAGGTCAATGAACTATCATTGCCTCCATAAGCATATAACCATCCATTTGGACTAGTTGAACCATCACTCCTTCTAAAATTTAAACTCGGTCCAACACCCCTAACTATAATATTTCCATTAACATCTAACTTATCTGCTGGTCCCGTCGTCCCGATGCCGACTCTCCCCGAACTCGCATCAACATATAAATCACCTCCGCCTATATTCACATCATTCTCTATGTCTAACATTCCTGCGAAAGTAGAACTTGCTGTGCCGCTTACTATTAAATCACTTAAAAATGTAGGCACTCCTCCGACCCATAAAGTAGAAGAGATTGAAGCAACCCCGCCGATAAAAGAAATATCATCACTGCCGATTGTTAAATCATCGGATATAGACGCGTGAACTCCAGAAAAATCACTTGCCACTGACACTGCGTTCAAATAGGTGTTGTGCGCAATAATGCCATTTGCCACGAAATTATGTGTTCCTTCAACTTCAATATCATAAACCTGTTCCGGAGGTAGGATTTCTATGGACACTATTTTTTCAAACTCTATGTAGGACGTCGCACGTCCTACATCATCAAGGTTGGCAACTGCTATTTCATCTCCCTCATTAAGATAAACAACTTTGGTCCAAGTTGACTTGACACTATTATTTTCTTTTATGGTATAATTATTTTGTATGTTATCACGTGTTAAATTCAATACATTGTCAGAAATTTGTCGTGACATTGCGCAAATATTTTTTGCTTCAATGTTTATTGGTCCATTATTTGAAAAATCATTCAATTGGCCATTAGTGTTTTGGGGATTAATTTTGTCTGCGACTTGTTGGTGGTTATCATTTTCGTTAGTTAAAGAATAATTATTATGAACACCTATACAATTATGACTAATATTTACATTCTTGGCGCTTTGGTTGTCATTGCTATTGCTCTTGTTGCTTTGGTTGCCAAAAAGAAAGAATAAATTATCAATGACCTCGTTATTTACGAGGTTTTTGATTTTCGTTAAATATGGATGATTTCCGGTTGTTCTGATTGTCTTCCCGTCTTCAGTTGTTATTTTATAAATCGGCTTCACGCCCATATCCAATAATCCATTTATTTTAGCAGGCACAAGTTTGCCTGTTTTTTCATTTAAAGATAAAACATGATCACCAGCTTGAACATCCTTAATCTGCACCATCTCTATGTAGGGCGTCGCACGTCCTACATCTTTAACTATGGGTAATAAAGAATCTCCGGTAATACACTGTCCCGATATGCTGGCAGTCCCGTCAACCTCCAAAGTATAATCTGGCGAAGTCGTCCCGATGCCGACGTTGCCACCAACCAAGAAATTACCCGACACAGATGCCAAACTATCTGAGAAAGTCACATTATCTCCAATAGTCAAATCATCAGATATAGAGGCGTGAGCGGCTGTAATGTTAAAATCATTGAAATCTATTGTCGTTACGCCGGTATTCGTGCCGAAATCTATTGTATTTGCAACATCATCAAAGTTTATGGTTAAATCTTCATCACTCCCATCTCCTCTTCCCGCAATGGTTAAAGCCCCATCTCCATCTTGTGAGAAATAAACTCCTGTCGCACCCAAACTTAAATCATCTGAAAATGAAGCGCCCGTAAATGTGGGATTATTTGAGAAAACTATGTATCCTGTTCCTGTTTCGTCATCAAAAATAGCCAAGAGTTCAGACGAAGCATCCATCTCGTCATTATTAAGAACCGCTATGCCTCCTTCGGTTAAGGTTACGGCATTTATTGTTCCCGCACCAGTTAAAGTCCCTCCAACCCATAAAGTAGATGAAATAGAAGCAACCCCGCCAATAAAAGAAATATCATCGCTTCCTATTGTTAAATCATCAGATATAGACGCGTGAACTCCAGAAAAATCACTTGCCACTGACACTGCGTTCAAATAAGTGTTGTGCGCGATAATGCCATTTGCCACGAAATTATGAGTTCCTTCAACTTCAATATCATAAACCTGTTCCGGAGGTAGGATTTCTATGGAAACAATTTTTTCAAAAACTATATCACTTGTTTCGTCTTTGCTTTCTTGATATGATAAAGACGAACTGGGTCCGGGATAGTCCGAGATCCTGGGTTGTCGCCAAGGATTTCCGGGGTGCAAGTCCCCGCGGATCCAGTTCCTTAAGGAATTATCCACAGCAACACTTGACAAGGTATTTATTTTTGCTATACTGAAAATAGGTGACAACCCGGGATCAATCGGATTATTCTGAAGTCCCCAATATCCGTCATTATTGACGGATTTTTTGGTTGCTGAAATTTCTGATTCTATAACCGCAATCTCATCGCCTTCGTTTAATTCAGCGACTTTGGTCCAAGTAGCAGAATTATCCACAGGGGACTTGACAAGGTATTTATTTCTGATATACTGATAATTGGATGATAAGCCAGAATCACGCACTATGTTGGAACTCTCCAAAGCCATCTCATTTGAGATGGTTTTTTGGTTGTCAAAAATTGTAGAATCTGCCAAATTTTGATATAATGAAAATGCTATGGGGGTGGCATAGCGCGGACTCTGGTTTATCATCCAAGAGTCTGGGGATGCAAATTCCCCCACCTCCATAGCCATCAGGAAGTCATAGTTTCCAGCTATGGCTTTTTGATTTCTTGCAAGACCTGCCTGCCGGTAGGCAAGGTATGGATGATTTCCCGTTGTTCTGATTGTCTTCCCATCTTCAGTGGTAATTTTGTAAATCGTCTTCACGCCCATATCAAGCAGCGCGTTGATTTTAGCAGGCACAAGTTTGCCTGTTTTTTCATCTAAAGAAAGAACATAATCACCCTCTTTCACGTCTTTAATTTGTTTGAAAATTATGTCATTACTATTATATTTCGCAGTCGAAGACTGCTTATTTCCATTTATTTCGTCAACAGCAGGTTGACTTATTTCATTTTGCCGAATTATTGGCAAAATCGTGTCCCCTGTTACGCATTGACCTGATATTGACGCTGTGCCATCTACTTCCAAAGTATAATCAGGTGAGGTCGTCCCGATGCCCACATTTCCATCGGCCGCATCAACATACAAATCCCCGCCCCCAATATCCATACCAGAGGCAACTGTAAGTTCATCCCCAACCCATAAAGTAGAAGAAATAGAAGCAACGCCTCCGATAAAAGAAATATCATCACTGCCGATTGTCAAATCATCTGAGATTGAAGCGTGAACTCCGGTAAAATCACCTACCACTGATACTGTATTTAAATAAGTATTATGCGCAATAATTCCGTTTGCCACAAAATTGTGAGTTCCTTCCACTTCAATATCATAGACCTGTTCCGGGGGCAGGATTTCTATTCTTGCTATTTTCACAAAATTTATTCCATTCAAGTAATCAGTGGCAACTGCGATTTCATCGCCGACTTGAAGGTAAATAACCTTGGTCCAGACAGAGCTTGACAAGTCATTTTCTTGTAAGATATTATTAGATTGTAAAATGTTTAACGACTCACAATTAAAACAATTATCGGAAATATTAGGCAATCTCGGGCTGGTGTTTTTCGCCTCTACGGTTTTGCCGTTTGTGTTTCCAGACATCAGTTCCGTTAATGTGCTATCGGCTATTGTTGGGTTGATAATCTCGTTATTTATGTGGTCGTTTAGTTTGTCATTAATTAAAAACGTAAAAGAATTATGAATTTGATGCCTTTCTATTTTATCGGAGCAATTTTGACGCTCGTCGCAGCGATTATTGTTTATATTGTTTCCAAGAATAGAAACAAATAGATTATGAATATCATTTTTTACCTCACAATAGCAATTTTGGTTCTCGCAGGCATAATCACTGTTGCCTCTATTAGAGTTGGTCGCTCCAAAGAAAGATAATGTTTTCACCAATCCGCCTCCACTAAGGTTTTGGCGAGATAAATACGGATGATTTCCGGTCGTTCTGATTGTCTTCCCATCTTCTGTGGTGATTTTGTAAATCGTCTTCACGCCCATATCAAGCAGTGCGTTGATTTTCGCAGGCACAAGTTTGCCTGTTTTTTCATTCAAAGAAAGCACGTAATCGCCTTCTTTCACATCTTTAATTTGAGTTAATACAATTTCGTTTTGACTTTTAATGTCTGTTACCAGAGGTAACAGACTGTCTCCTGTTACGCACTGACCAGATATTGATGCTGTGCCGTCAACCTCTAATGTATAATCAGGTGAAGTCGTCCCGATGCCGACGTTGCCTCCTGTTTGAATTGTGAGATAATCACCATACCCGCTACGACCAATTTTGAAACCAGCGCTATCGTTCGGCACAAAAAACTGCCATAAGTTT